>Ga0070730_10000584_pt1 | contig 40835 bp, 61 predicted proteins | sample Coa_R1_3_FD_66447 | JGI IMG/M metagenome (GOLD analysis project Ga0070730, IMG submission 66447) | Surface soil microbial communities from Centralia Pennsylvania, which are recovering from an underground coalmine fire - Coalmine... | ecosystem: Environmental > Terrestrial > Soil > Unclassified ...
GCGCATGATGATCCCTTCGTGCGCTTATGACGTGCGGATTAATACGTGGGAACGGCGTTCTGGATGACGACGCTCGCCGGGGACTGGCCGCCGGAACCTCCGGCGTTAGTCGCATTGGACACAGCCTTGAAAGACGACTCGTACTGGATGACAGTGCTGTTGGTGAACTTCACCGTCTCCACCGCGGCCACCTGGAGGTTGAACGTGATAGCCAGCAGGCTTGCCCCGCTAAGACCGTTAGTGGCCTTGAACTGGAGCTGGGGCTGAGTGTTGTTCAGCATTTCCAGCATCGGGTTCTGGGACTGGGCGACCTCGGTGAACTTGCCTTCCACATTCAGGAAGTTGCGGCCGATCGCGTAAGGCGCCTGCTGGCCGGAAGCCGTCCAGTAGCCTTTAACTTCCCGGGTGATGTCCAGGCTTAGCGCGTTAACGTCGTAGACCGCGGTCCCGCCTGAAGCGGGCCCGCCGATACCCACGGCAAACTGCCAGTTCGGGTAGACGGGGACAGTGGAGAAACTGTTGGACGGGGCGGATGCGGCGGCCTGCTGGAGATAGGACATCCCCTTCGTCTCGTGCGTGAACAGCTTTTCCGGGTCCATGTTGAAACTGCACCCGGAAGCACACCAGTAGGCGTACTGGGCTGCCTCGTACGTGCCGGTCAGCCCGTTGTAATGGGTGATCGTGTGGGTGGGCGGCTGGCCGTTGCCGCCGGACACCGAGTTGAGCAGGGCGAACGTGTGCGTGAACGGGGCGCTGACAACTGCCACGGTCGCGGAAGACGCCACCGGGAACCTGAGCGGGTTGTTGGCGAAAGTCAGGGTCGAACCGCTCGGCGCGATGGACAGGACGACAACCTGGGCGGTAGCCCCGGTGCCGATCTGCACGATAGACCCGTTGGAATAGCCGGTGATGCTGGTAACCGTCAAAGTGGTGGCGCCAACGACGGCGGGAGCGCTGGTGGTGGTCGAGCTGGTCGGACTGGAACCCGTGGTCGAATAGTCTCCGAACAGGTTCAGCATGACGTGCCCGATAGTGTCCAGGTAAACCGGGCCGCCGAAATCAAACTCGGCAGACTGGGTGCCCCCGGTGACACTGAACCGCGTAGCCATCATGCCGCGGATCGTGTTGTCTTCCAGGAAGTTGTACTTCTCGTTCGGTTCGATCTTCTCGACCGGGAGGGTTGCCGTGGGGGCTACGACAGTTCCGGTCGTAAGCTCACGTCCCAGCCCGAGCCATTCAAGGCCAACCGGCTTAACAGTGCCGACTTGCGTAGTCATCTAAGCTGTTCCTCAGGTCCGGGCGTAAGGGCTGACATAGCGCCGCATGAACGGCTGCTCGGGGGTTGCGGGTTCTGGCTGCGGCTCGGGAACCGGAGGCGCCGTAACCGGCGCCGGAGGCTCGGGCTCGAGCACGGGGACTTCCGGGACGGGGGCCGGTTCCGGCTGCCCTGTAGGAATCACAGGGGCCGGAAGCTCCGGTTCGGCAACTGGTACCGGGGCGGGCTCTTGCGGGGCTTCCTGCTTTACAGGGACAGGCTCCTGGGGTGCTTCCTCGTCCCCGGCCGGAATCCACAGTCCGTCACTTGGGGGGACATCCCCGAAATCCACGACAGTGCCATGGGTTGCCATGAGGCTCTGCCCCTGCGAATCCCGCTCTTGCGGGTAGAACCGGGCGTCGACACCGATGAACTTGAACCTAGGCAAGCTTGCCCCCTGATATTGCGGTCGTTGACTGCGAGTGAAGAAAGGTGGCGGGGGAGGGATTTGAACCCTCAACTCCAGGCTTATGAGGCCCGGCTGCTACCGAGTTGCATTACCCCGCTACGTTCAGATGACGATCTGCACTTCCGCTTCGAACTGCACGCGGAAATGGGTGACCGTGATTTCCTTCCACAAGTCGGAAGGGTCGATCAGGGAACGGATGCCAGCCATGTTCTGCCCGGCCTGGTAACACACCCCGCCGAGAGTCGGGTCGCTGTAAATCAGTTCATGGATGGCCTGGTCAAGCTCGTCCACGTCCTGTTCGGCATCTTCGGCGTAAGCCTCATGCGCCATGTGGAACACATGGCATGTCACCGGGTAGATAAGATGCCGCTGCCCGCCCGCGCTGGCGGGAATCTGGCCTACCGTAAGAACCTCGTCCCGCGTTTCCGGCATTTCCAGCACCATCAAAGCGCCCATGCCGCGGCCAGCCGCCTGGCCGATCACGTAATCCGGGTCAGGGGTCCGCTTAGGCTGGTAAGCTCTCACCGTGCTAAGGCCGCTGCTGAGCAGCGGCCCGCTGCCCCGGTAAGCCTTGGCGATGCTGTCGTACTGGCTGCCGCCGAAAAAGACTGCAATCCCCTGCCGGACAATCGTCCTGCTGGTCACGGTCATTAATGCACCGTGGGCCGGTAACGTAGAAGCACTTCCCGGGCGTGGTCGATAAGACCGCCAGCCTTGCCGCCCGACCTGGATTCCCTCAGTGACGGCCCGAAAGGCGTACCCGAGTAAGGTTCCTCGTCTGACACGTCATCGCGGCACAGGAGGCCTACGGCCAGCTCGTAGATGGCCTGGTGGACTTCCGGGGGAAGCTCGCTGACGCTCGCCCCCGCGGCATGCCCGTAAGCCAGCGTCCCGGCGAGCTGCACCGGGTTAGTCCCCGCCGTCCAGCCGTTGGCTACCGTGACCGCTTCCTCGTAGCCCGGGTCCCAGATCCTCATGGTTGAGCCCGGGATAGTCCCCAGCAGGCCGCCGGTAACCGGCGGCTGTAGCCCGGTCGGGTCTGCCACGGTGATGGAACCAGCCGCGGCGTTAGCCGCGCTGGCCAGGGTGGTAGCGCAGAACCCGGCAACGTAGCTGTACTGGACGTAGACGATCTCGGCACCCGGGCGGGTGCCCCCGAACTGGAGCGACCCCAGGTAAGCGCCCCCGTTAGGCACCTGGGAGAGGATGATCGTCTTCTGGTCTTCGATCCAGGTCTGGGCGCTAAGGTTGCTGACCAGGCTCAGGTTCTGGAAGTCGGAGCCGTAGGCGACGGCGTTAACCTGGCGGATCGGGTTGTGCGGAGGGACAATGTAGATGTTGCCCCACTTGTCGACCGGGCACCTGTCCTGCCAGATCACCGTGTGAGCTCTCAGCGGCTGTTCCGCGATCCGGTCGGCCCACCCCGACGCCCTTAGCAGGACGTTGTAAAGCTCGGCTTCCTGCTGGGTCTGGGCGCCACCGGGAATCAGGTTCTGGTTGTCCAGCCATGTCGGGGCTGCCAGGAACTCCGGCACGGTGACATACGGGCTGGTCAGCAGCCCGTCAGCCAGGGGGGTGGTCAACGCTTAACCCAGGTCCCGTGAGGGCAGCCCATAGTCCGGATTCCCTGGGGGAATCCGTCCGGGAAGCATTCCGGGCAGTAGGCGTTCATCGGCCGGAAACGCCGGTCGACCGTGGTCTCCTTGAGCAGTTCGACCACATCGCGGATGTGAAGCCTTTCCACCATGGGCTTAGCGGGCCGGCCCGGCGGCCGTCCGGTCGGCTGGTAAGGCTTAGGCATCGGCGTCCTTTTCGGCCCCAGCCGTCCAGAAGGAATAGATACCCAACTCGGTGGTGATCTTGAATACCTTGTCACCCCGCAGATCCAGAAGCTTGATCAACTCCTCTGGCGTAAAAGGGTATTCCCGATGGAGGATTGCGGCAGCCTTAGGCACGCTCGTACTCCCGGAAGCATTCCCCGCCGCAGCGGGAACAGTCAGCGAAAAACGAGCCGAACCCGCACTCAGTGCAGCGGTATCCGATAGCCGTCCTGGTGGTCCCGGACAGGGATGCCTCCTGGCCGCCCTCTAGCGCGATCGTGTACTTAGCCGCCGGTTCGGGCATATCGAAAAGGCCATTACGCCCGCGGCGATACACCCGGCCGCCAACTTCAATTTCACGGCAGTTACTAGCCTGCGGTACAACCTTCACCGATCCCCTATCTGAGAAGGCCGAATGGGAAATGCAGGGACAGCCACAGGAACAGGGCCCACACAGTCAGGGCCACCGCCCAGTGAGTGGCGGTCCACATCGGGAAGTCGAACGGCTGGGCAAGGTTGATGCCCTCGACCGACCAGATTTCCTCGCTTAGCGTGTTAGCCGAGTTAACGGCAAGCCAGTACAGCTCGGGGATCAGGAAAGCGATGATCCATCCGAGCCAGTACAGGCTGAACCACGTAAGGTGAGGGTGCTTCACTAGCTCACCAGGACGTGACTGGTGACTGCCCCGAAGCCCGGGATATCGGTACCGGAAGGGGCAGCCAGGACGGAGAACCATCCCGCCTGTCCCGCGGTCGACTGGAGGGTAACCCCCTGCGGGGTGTTCCAGTTGCCCGTGGTAAACGTCAGGCTGGCGCCCGCGGAGACAGTCAGCTTGGAGCTGCCGTCGACAACCACGGTCTTTACCGTGACGTTCTGGCTGGGCTTGCAAGGCAGGCTTACCGCCAGCCCGCCAGTCGACCCGTTCTTGATAATCAGGCCCTCAAGCGGGGTGACCACCAGGGATTCCGGGGTGCCGTCCTCATTGCTGACCATCGTCGCGTTAGGCGTGGTCGCAAGGTTCTTCTGTGTCATGGGGCCTCCTGAGCCCTAGTAAGCAGGGCGGGGGCCGAAGCCCCCGCCCCTTGCCTGCTACGGGTTACTGGAGGCCGGTCAGGATGCCCGACCACGCCGGGGCGTAGTGGAGCAGCGTGCCGAACCAGTAGGTGCTGGCGTCGTACGTGAACTGGATCTCGGGCCAGTCCACCGACATGTAGCCCTGGACCTCGACCATGGTGTTGGTGTCACCAATGCCGGAGTCCGGGACCGGGACCGTACGGGACCGGGCGAAGCTGATGCCGCCCGGCATGTACGGGTGAACCCTAAGGTTCACGATCTTGTCAGTCGGGCTCGACTCGTTGGCGATACCCGCCACGTAGCCGCCCACGGTGACAGAACCGTCGAACTCGTTCTGGCCCATGGTGATCCGGTAGGCGCTGGCACCCGTGGTGTCAGACCTGATCCAGTCCGCGAGCTGGCGCCGCTGAACAGCCGACAGCCACACTTCCTCCGGGTCGGCATAGACGCTCGCGTACAGGGACGCGAACATGTCCTGCCACGGCTTGTCACCCACGTTGGTACCGGCGTAGCCGGGACCGCCGTAGATGCTGGCACCGCTGGCGGCACCCGCGTACAGGGCCGGGAAAGACCCGACATAACCTGCCGCGCCGGACGGGCCGGAACCACCGGAAACCAGGGTGGTGATGATGCCGTCGTAGGCGTTCGCGTTATACGAGCCGTCCGCAACCGGGACAGTCCGGCCGCCGGTCACGTAGCTGTTCACCACGAGCTTGCCGGCGTTGGTGCCGCCGGCCTGCGGGACAAAGAAACCCTGGAAGGTCTCCGTGTTCGTGGTGGTGCTCGCGTACACGCCGTAAGCCAGGGCGCCCGGGACGGGGGTGTTCGGGATGACGAGGGCCTGGCCCGCGGTCAGGGTGCTTGAGGTCTGCTCCGCGTAGGGAAGGGACTCGCCCATGCCCGTGTACGAGGTGACCTTGATGAACACCGTGGTACCGAAACCGGAACCGATCGCCGTGCCGCCGGAAGTCGGCGTGCCGGTAACCGGAGCCGCCACGGCGCCCGCGTACGGCGAGCCGCCGCGGCCCCACAGGATCGCCTTTTCCTCGCCCAGCAGGTGAGCCCACAGCAGGGCCATCTGGCTGAGCGCCCTCGAGTTCTCGAAACCGAGGTTAGCGAACTGGGCCTTCCAGCCCACCGAGTCGGACAGGGACATTTCCATGTACGGCACGGTGTGAACGTCCATCGCGTACGCGATCTTCTGGCCCCGGATGAGGGACAGCGCGCCGAAGCTCGGCAGTCCCGCAGTCGACCCGCCGTTAAGCGCGGTCTCCGAGTTGAAGAACGGGGTCTGGTCGACAACCCCGCCGAGACCGGCGTTGGTGTAGCCCAGAATCCGGCGGTACTCACGGGCGGTACCGATGCCCTTGGTACGCGGGATCTCGTTCCGCAGCGGCGTGAACCGGGGGACCAGGCGCTTAGCCGGGTCTTCCAGGTCGTACGGGTGCAGGTTGCCGGGGACGGTCGTGCTGATGTCCTTGGACAGCTCGTCCTTAAGCGCCCGCATGGCCGCAAGGTCAGACTCGACCTCAGCCGCCTGGGTCGGGTCCAGGCCCTTGGTGATCGACGCGAAACGGTCGGCCAGCCGGCTTAGCTGGTCCGACGTGGCACGCCGCGGTGCGCCGGGACCGGCGCCCTTGATGATGCCGACCTTGGCATCCGGGTCGGCCTGGCGGCCCGCGGGGATGAAAGCGTCAATCCGCTTGTCGTGACGGTCGATCGCGCCTTCCAGGGACTTCTTAAGTCCCTCCAGCCGATCCCCGCGCTCAGTGGCGCTCTGGGCATCGGCAAACATCTCGTCAAGAGATGGCATGTTTCCCTCTCAAGCTGTTATGACGTGCGGAATATCGCTCAGCCGTTAGCGGCCTTGCGGGCTTCCGCAGCCTTTTCCTCGTAGTAACGGATCAGGTCCCGGTCAGTCACGGACTTAGCCAGCCGGTCAAAATAGGCCGCCTGAGAGGCGGCCTCCGACTTGGCGGCGCCGCTAGGCGCCTGGGTGCTCGTGATCGCGGGCCCGCCCGGAATCGGAGTCGACTTGAGCGCTGCCATCTCGCCCTCCAGGCCCTTAATGACCTCTTGGAGGGGTTCCACGGCCTTGGCTACCGCCTCGTCCACAAGCTCGGCGGCCGACTTAACGACCTCCGTGCTTTCCTGAGACTCGGGGGTCTCAGAAGTCTTGTCGTCATTCTGGTTTTCCGGCACGCCGGTCTCCTTCTGTGTCTCGGTTACCGGCGTAGCGGCCGGGGTTTCCTTGGTAGCTTCGCCAGCCAGGTTCTCGGCGTTGTATTCCTCGCCGCGCTTGAAGCAGCTCATCAGGCGGTAAACCTCGGTCAGCAGCTCGATATCGCAGATCTCGCTAGGGTTTCCCGCGGCCAGCTCGTCGGCCTCAGCGACCATCAGCGCAGAAACCTGCCTAAGGATCTTCTCGGCCGCGGCAATGTCCGGCTTCTCGTTAACCTGGCCGGAGGCGTTAACCGCCTTCATGACGAGGATCGGGAATCCGTTAGCCGGGTTTCTCACCAGGTCGACCCGCTCAGGGTCGATGTCCACCAGCTCGGTAAGGTCAGCCACGGTTCTTCACCCTTGCTACGTCTGCGGGCGAGGGTATGCGGCGCGTAGCGCCGCCCTGCATGGAAGCCCCGCGGGCCTCGCCGCTTTTGATCAGGTTCCAGCCGTCTTCGCCCCACCGGACACCCCAGAGCCAGTCACCGGCCTTGATGACCTGCTCACTGTCATCCACGGCCTTAATCACCCAGTCGGGTCCGCGGTAGATGTAGTTCTCGACCAGGGTTCCGGTGCCTTCGGTGCCGTCCTGGTGGAATGCGCCGATTTCCCGGCTTTTCTCCATGTAGGACCAGCAGGCCTTTTCCACCGCTTCGGCAGAGGCAAAATCCTGGAAGCCGTCCCGGGCCACGCCCACGTCTGCGCTATCGGCCGGGTAGGCAACCATCAGGGTGTACCGGCGTTCGTCGTCAGATTTGACGACGACGCCCTTAACAGTCTCCCCGTCCCAGGTCTTAGCGGCAGGCCCTCGAAGGGCCTGGTCGTCGACCTCGTAAACGGTGCCGTCAGGCAGCGTTAGCTTGCTCATCGGCCGACTATCCCCACTCCGCGGCATGTCGGGCACGGACGGCCCGGCGCAGCCTGGCCGCTGCCGCCGCAATCAGGGCAGGTCTTAAGTCCCACTCAGTCGTCCTCTGCTGGTATCAGCGCGCACTGGCAGTTCGGATGCTCGGGCGGTGCCGTCTTCCCTGACGGGAAAGGCTCGCCCAGGTAACGGGCCCCGGCTGCCTCGTTTGCTAGGCAGATCGGGCACGGGTCGTGTGACCGGGTAACCCACCGGACCTTCTGGACCCCCGCGGCCCGGTAAACTTCCATGGCCGCGGTCATCATGGCCCGGTTAACTTCGGTTATCACGACCATCCGGCCGTCTGCGCTGCTGGTGAGCAGCGCCCTTATCCCGGCTTCGAGGCTGACAGGCGTCCCGCCCTTGGCCAGGATCACCGCGATACGGCCCAGACGGGTCTGGACAACCTCGTCAAGCCACTTAGCGGCCAGCCGGGCTATCCGGTCGGCAGCCACCTGTTCGGGGATGTGACGGAAATCTCCAGCCGCTTCCCCGGCGCTTTCGGCGCCGTCCTTCCAGGCTTCCTGCCAGAGGTTCATCAGGACCGGCCTGAGAGCCGCCGTCAGGCGGCTTCTAACGTCCCTGCCGTCTAGCCACATCTCCGCGTCGGCAGGATGGGTAGGACCGGGCCTTACCGCCAGCCACGCCGCCACCAGGGCGGCGATTGCGATAGCCCCGCCTAGGGCTGCTATGAACTGGGCCTCGTACTGGGCAGCTAGGGCGTCAGCCCGGACCCAGCCGGGGAACTGCCTTTTGGGGCAGAACCACCAGCCTTGACAAGACTCAAGGCCGTGTCAGAATCCAGATGCAAGAACTCGAAACTCTTGCGGTCTTCCGGGTCCTTGGCCAGCCACTTAGCGAACTGGGCCAGTTCCTTAGCCGCTTCCGCGGCCGAAGGGGAATCCGTCTTAACAGGCCTGGGTGCGGCAGGAGAACCCTGGACTTTAGCCTTAGGTGCCGGGTCATCGCTGCTCGCCGAACCGTCCCCCTGGCCGGGGTCCGGGCTTTTAAGCTCGGCCGGCTCGATCAGCACGCCAGGCGGCGCCGCGGAAGCGGCACCGTCCAGGAAGACGATGCCACGCTGGGTCTGCATCATCGGCATGTCGGCTTCGGGGAAATTCAGGGTTGGGTCGCCAGCCTTGGCCCGCAGCTCGTTAAGGGTTATCTGACCGCGGGCGAGCTTGGCGCCGTCTACCGCGTCGGCCGCGGCCTCGTCTTCCTCGTCCAGGCCCAGGAAAGTGAACTCGAGGGCGTCCGGCATGGCGAGATGCTTGCGGCTAAGGCCGCAGACAAACGAGTTAAGCCAGCGGACGGTTGTCAGGTCCTTGCGGAACTGGATGTCTTCCTGGCCTTCGTGATACCCGGCAGACCCGAGCCCCCCGGGCTCGGAGAATCCCAGCTCCGGCATGGTGACGCCGAAGTGCATTGCCTGGAGCTTGATCAGGAACAGGTCATAGTCCGGCTTGTACCGCTCCGGTGACTGCTGGTCTCTCACCGGCTCAACCCCGACCGGCAGGAGGGGGTTCCGGAACCTCTCGCTGGTCTTACCGGACAGGCGGTCGTTAAGCAGCTTCTCGTACTGGAGAAGCTGACGCGGGTCCCAGTCGACCTCGCCCTTGTTAACGAGCCACTGGACCGGCTGTGCGCCCTCGGTGTACTCGGCCAGCATCCACCGGAAGCGCTTATCCCAGAGCATCCCGTCCAGCAGGGCCTGCTCTGTCGGGCTGAACCCGTAAGGCGTCCAGGTGCGGATCACCCGGCGGCGGTAGACGAGCTGGCTCGAGCTGAACGCGCCCGGGATGACCAGCTTGCCGTCAACATCCTCGGTGTCCGCGGTGAAATCACCGCGGGGGAAGCCGTACAGGAGCTGCTGGTAAGCGGGGAGCGGCGGCATGGGCCTGCCGCCCTGCTCGTCCAGCAGGGGCTTGATGGTCGACCCGTCGATGACCGTGAAGTTAAGGGTTTCCCCGCCGAAAGTCTGCTGCGGGTAGACGGCCAGGGCATCCCAGACGAGCTGTTCTTCCTGGACCTGGCTCATCCAGTCGGAGAATTCCATCCCGTTCTTGCGGTCAGGGATAGACCACCAGGCGGTTAGCCGGTCGATCTCGTCCTGGAACTGGGTCCTTAGCTGGTCTTCGATCTCGTACTGGCTCTTGTTAGCCTGCCGCGCCATCCGCGCGGCGTAAGCGGGGGAGATCCGGAAACACCAGTCAAGAGTGGAGATCCGCTGCTTGCGGATCTCGATGCAGGCCCGGAAAAGAGGCTGGTCGGCAGCCTTCTTAAGGGTTTCCCACGGCACGTGTACCCGGTCATGACGGCCGGGGATGTTCCACTGGACCGGGTACTGGTGGATGCGCGGGGTGACGAAACCCTGCTCGTTAGGCCTGTCCAGCGGCTCTGGCGGAATCGGCCAGCCAGGACCGAACTCGGCTGTCTGCCACTCCGGGTCAAGCGGGAGGTTGGCCAGGTAAGTGTTCCGGCGGTGAGCCTCGTCCCGGACCTGGGTGAGAAGCTGGATGACATCAGACGCATCGGAGGCGTTAGCGGGCGCCTGGCCGCGGGCCTTGCGGACGAAAGGAGACCTGAACGGCATTAAGCGGCCAACTCCGAAATCCGGCCAGTCGGTACGCCGTTAAGGTCGATGATCTCGATGGGGCTACCGCCCATTACTGCCTCAAACCAGTCGGTAGCGCTCGAGCGCGGGTGGTAGTAAGACAAAAGGAGGGCGTCCGCATTGTCGGGGCTCCGGCCGATCCGCTTACGGATCTCATCCTTCGGTTCGACCTTCACGCGCCCCTTCAAGTCGTGTTCATAGTGGGTCTCGAGCAACTGGGCCACGGTGCTGTCGGCGTTATCCATCCGGGACAAGTCAATTGCCCGGTCCTGCGCCGCAAGGCGCCCGCATTCCCACCAGAGCTGGGACCGCAGGTTAAAGTATTTCGTCGGGTCATGGGCCTTTTCCGCGACGTTGACGCCGTAGACCTTGGCGTTATGGACGCCCGCGGCCTTAAGGTTCTTCATCTCGCCCACGACACCGGCACCGACCCCGATTGAGTCGATCTTCACTGCCGTAGCCCCGGATTCCTTAAGGGCCCTCAGGATCAGCCGGGAAATCGTCTCCGGCTGGTCGGACAGCTCTTTCCACTCACGCCCGGCAACCATGCCGCGGCGTTCCCTGACCACCGTCTCGTCCAGTCCGCCGCCCACGTCAACGCCCAGCTCGACGGGGACCGTCTCGCCGGGTGCTCTCGGCGTGCCGATCCGGCAGGCTGAAACGTCAGTCATCCGGACGACCGCCCACGGGTGGTCACTCGGGAACTCGCCTAGAACCTTGGCAATGTAGAGCGGGTTATCAACGCCCCACTCTGCCGCCCGGTCTTCCGCCCACTGCTTAGATGTCAGCAGGCCTTTAAGGGACTCCGGGATTTCCTCGCCCGTGAAGTTGGGCGAGTCGAAACAGGAGATCTTGATTGACTCCCAGCCGGGGCGGCCCTGGCACAGGAAACGGAAATGGCTGTTCGGGTCATCAGGGTTCCCGATTGCCATGATCCGGCAGTCGTCCCCGGTGGTGATGGTTTCTACCGCGGTCCAGAGCCATGCCGGGATTCCGCAGGCCTCGTCAAGGATGACGAGGACGAATCTCCGGTGGATTCCCTGGAATGCCGACTCCGAGTAGTCCGGGGGCTTACGTCCCATGCCCACAAGACGGCCGCCAACCAGCCAGCGATCAGTCCGCTGGACCACTCCAGACAAACTAGCTCGATCGTGGAGACCACGGATTTCCTCCCATAGGATCGCGTGAACCTGATCCAGGGACGGGGCCGTGGTGACGACCATGGTCTCATCCGCAGGGTGGACATCCACCCACCAGGCCGCCAGGGTGGCGGCCAGGAAGCTCTTGCCGACCCCGTGGGCCGACTGGACTGCCACCCGCTTATGCTCGGTTAGCGTCTCGGCAATCTCGCGCTGCCGGGACCACAAGTGAACGCCTCCGCGTTCCTTAGCCCAGGTAACCGGGTCGTTAGACAGGCGCTGCCCGCCGGACATCTTAGCGGCGGCAGCAAAGGCGCTAGTCAGCTCGGTAGTCCGAATCCTACTGGCCTGGGTGACCGGGCCCGGCGGCTCGACGGCCGCCGGTTGACAACCCGGCTGGAAAGCTGGACGGTCGAGGCCGTGGTACCCGTAAGGTCGCGCTTCTGGCCTTTAACGGCCGGCTTAGGGTCCAGCTCGTCCGCGGCTGCCCGCAAGGTGGCCGCGGCTATCCGGCGCAAAGCGCCTGTCACTGCCCGGTCTTCAAGGCCGCGGTGAACGCGGCCCATCCGGCGGCTGAGAACACCAGGACCGGCGAGATCCCCGAGCCTTTGACGAAGACGTTCCCGCCTTCCGATGCGACCTCAACGCATTCCCTCGAGGCGCAGAACGAGGACTTACGGGACTTCACTTAGCGGCTCTCCGGGCACATGGTGCAGTGCCAGCGGCCATCAGAGCCCTTAACGAAGTAATGCCGGCAGACGGCCGGCTGGGGCTGAGATTTGCCCATGTCGTTACTCCCCGCCTTCGATGGCTACCCGTTCCAGTTCTTCCGGGACGGCCCGCGCCGCAACGCGGCGCTGGTCGGCGGTAAGGTTCAGGCGGCCAAGAACGGACTGGATGACACCGACCAGAATCCGGGCCTGAGCTTCCGCGATGCGTACCTTGCGCTCGTCCAGGCCGATCTTGAGATAGTCGGCGCCGAGCTTGGTCACCATCTGGTTGATCTGAATCCAGGCGGTCAGCTCCCCGCGGAGCTGTTCCCCGGCCCGGTGCTCGTACCGCAAGGCGTTCTCGGCGGTGAGCTTGCCCACGATCTCGTCCAGGGCCCGGGACATCTTCACCTGGACGCCTAGCCGTTCCTCGAGCATGGCTATGACGGCTTCGGCACCGGAGATTTCCACAGGGCCTTCCTTCTGGTATTTCTTAAGAGCCCTGGACTTGGCCGAAGCGAGAGCCTGACGGCGGCGGACGGCAGTCTGAACCTGCCCGGCCCGGCCGTGCGTAGTGCAGACAGTCGATTCCCCCATACGCCAGTTAGTGCAGCGCTGCTTAGTGCTGTTGGCCTTCTGGATGCAGCGCTTCTCGTCCGGCGGAATGACCCCAGGCTTCCTGCCTGTAACTGGCAGAACAGTCCCCTTAAACTGGAAAGGGCGCTGCCGGAGCAGCGCCCGTCTTAGGCCCAAAGGTTAAAAGTGCTACAAAGGTTAGAAGTTCTAGAACCCTGTAAAACCCGGCGCCTCAAGCGCCGGGTGCCCCGGCAAGAAGGGTAACCCTTGTAACCAAGGTGGGCCTGTCGTTCGGCCGCCTAAGGGCGGCCTCACTAACCCCTTATACAATAGTAAGCATGTCACAACGGCTCTAGCGGTTGCAAGAATTTTCTGTGATGTTCGTCACATCGTATCTGGCAAGGGAAGCCTGGTCCAGTACACGACTACCAGACCAGGCTTCCCTTCTAGTCCTCCCGGGACCGCGAGCCAGCGTTATCCGGGAGGCCAGTCCAGAGAAGCCCTGGCCTCAGCCAGGGCTGTGATGAATTCTTCAGGAGAATCCTCGTTGATCGTGGCAACACGCTCGCCTTTAGGGCGAGCGCACCACACGGTAGGACCCATGTAACGAGGAACGAGCCACAAGTCGAACTCCGGCCAGTACCGCCGGATCGCCTCCACTCGTTCTTCTTCCCATGTCGTGAACCCTCCCATAGGTGACGATAGTAGCCGACCCAGGCAACCTATGTCCACCCAGACCGTATGAGGTTCACCTAGTGTAGTCAGGGCAGGTGAGGGCACCCTATAGTGACCTGGTGCCGCTAGATGATCTTTCCCCGGTTCCACGCTACCTCCAGGTAGCGGCCATCCTCCGCGGCATGATCCAGCGAGGCGAACTACGTGAAGGGGATGCAATCCCCTCAAGAGAGACAATCCAGGCCGACTACCAGGTTGCCAGGGACACGGCAGCTAAAGCCCTCCGGGTCCTCGTCCAGGAAGGCCTGGTGGTCGTAGTCCCGGGCCGGGGGGCCCGGGTTGCGAGACAGTCTTTAAGGGCCCGGATGGGCAAGAGTGCCGAACAGGAAGACGACGATCGCCGCGAAGACGGCGAACGTCAAGACTCTCACAACGGCACCCTGGATGAACTGGCCGAACTGTTCCCAGTCCATCAGCATCCTGCCACCGTTCCGCCTTGGCTGACACAGTTACCCGAAGTAAGCCCCGAGCTGCCGGACAGCTCTGAATTGATCCTGGCGAGCTGGATTCCGCCGATGATGCCCAGGATCATCGTTCCGGCCAGGACTAGGCCGACAGTCCAGGCGATGAACGTGACAGCGTTCCTCGTCTGCCTGGCATAGCGAAGCTCGGCCGGCTCGTGCTGGCCCGGCTGCCTGTGGGCGGCCCCTTGGGGGGCTTGGAAAGTATCCATGACTCGGATCATAGGCCGGCTTAAGGCCGGCCGCTACCAAGGTGACCTAACAGGCCGGTTAGGGGTTTTGACCTGCATGTTAAGAATTAAAAAAGTTTTGCGGGAGACCACTCTACACCGCTGGCGGGTCGTTTCGGGCAAACCGGACAACTGCTTCTATAGCGGACAGCAAGAATGGGAGCACATACAAACACTGTCTGACCTGCGGTTTTGTTGTGCTACATCATGTGCTACCTAGGTTAAGGTGGCTTAACTAAGCATAAGCGGAGGGAGTCTCCGCTTGCGCGGGACGAACCCAACCGACCCACCTAAGCCCAGCTCTAGCCTTAGCCATGCACTGTTACCATCCTGTTACCTGCTTAGGTATTGACGGATATGACGTGCGGATGATTGTATGTACCTGTACGAACAAGTGGACAGCACAGCCGCCCAGGGCCATACCTGGGTAAATCCCTCCGGACACCATGTCGGACGCGCAGGCCAGGGCCACATCACATAGCCAAGAGGGAACAGCCTCTTGGGTGCGCGGCAGGTAGCTAAGCCCGTAAGGTGACCCGCCTAGCCTGCTCACTCTCCCCGAAACGTCACAGTGCGGGAGACGAAACCTAACCTCTCACTCTCTCAGGATTGACCAGGTCGTTAACCATACGACCTGGTCTTTCCTGGCCGGCCAGTCACGACCTGGCCGGATTAGAGAGAGGGAAGCATCATGCACCGTAAGGCTCGCCACGTCCAGACTGGCCATATCCTCACTGGCGTGGCCTTGGCTGTGCTCACTGTCATTCTTGCCATTGCCGCCACCCTGGCCGGGCAGACCCCGGCCGCTAGCGGCGTCCCGGCTCGCATGTTCCAGCCGGACGTTATGGCAGCCGAGCAAGTCCGGCCAGTCTGGAATGGCTACACTCCAGTCCGCCGCACTGGCCCGCACGCTATGTGCCCGGCCAGTTCTTACCGTCTCCACCGCTGGACGAGAATCGACCCGTTCAGCCCGTGGTTCCGGGTTGAATGCCTGCCTATCGGGCCGGGCGAATATGCCTGGTCTGTCATCCGCTAGACACTGCCCATGATCCGCACGTCATACCGACGTGCGGTTTGTGGAGTGTGCCTAGAGATAGCCGCACTGCTGAGAGAGACATGAGAGAGAGGTTAAGCAATGGCACTAATCAAGCATTCGGTTAGGACGCTTAGGCGTCCATGCTCGAAGTGCGGGACCGGTGAACTCTACTGGGCTCACGACACCGAGGGACCAGCTAGCCGTAAAGGTAACTGGTGTTCCGAGCACTCGTCAGCCAACTGGACTCGTATCAACCGTGACGGTACTCGTCACGATTGCAACGGCGACAGTGACCACGAACCGGAACCGGGCGAGACTCAGGACGAGCCTAAGCCGGAACCAGCCCGGGAAGCTGTCCCTGTAAAGCCTGCGGCGCCGGTAACGGCGCCTGCGGCTACAGGCCAGGATGCCAAGTTCGCTCAGCTGGCATCGCTGCTGGGCGAGCTGACAACGGCAACCGTTGATGCCGCTCAAGTTCACGCAATCGTGGATGAGCGGCTACGCGGTCTCGTTCTGCCAGTGCGGGTGGAAGTCACCCGTAACGGTGAGACCAAGCCTGTTGAAGGCCTGGCCCACAAAATGCTGCCCACCGTCATAACGGTGCTAAGCATCGGCAAGCACGTCATGATGGTAGGTCCCGCTGGCACCGGGAAGTCTCACATAGGCCACCAGGCGGCCGATGCGCTCGGCCTGCCGTTCTATGCGATTTCAGTAGGGCCGACCATGACCGAATCACGGATCATCGGTTACATGGACGCTAACGGCAACTACGGGGCCACTCTGTTCCGCCAGGCTTACGAGCATGGCGGAGTGTTCCTGTTCGATGAGGTAGACAACGGTTCGGCCAGTGTTCTCAACGTCATCAATGCCGCGCTGGCTAACGGCGAGATGGCGTTTCCTGACGGCATGGTGAAACGTCACCCCGACTTCCGCTGTGTAGCTGCGGCTAACACGTACGGGACGGGACCTGACCGGACCTACCAGGGACGCCAGGCACTTGACGGTGCATTCCGCAACAGGTTTATCTACCTGCCCATAGCAGTAGATGAGCCGCTAGAGGAAGCACTGTGCCTTAACACCGGACTTGACGGCACGAAAGTCCGGCAAGTCCTGGCTTACTGCCGTCACTTGCGGGCCAGTATCGACAGTCACAAGCTGCCGCTCATTGTCGGTCCGCGTAACAGTGAGGCTATGTGCGCCTTGCTGGCCGCTGGCCTCACTGTCCGCGAGGCTACCGACTACGCGGTACGGTGCGGCATGTCCGACACGGATTGGCGCAAGGTTTCAGACGGAGCGCCACGCATTTAGCACTGCCCATGATCCGCACATCGTAACAAGGTGTGCGGATTGTGGAGTGTGCTAAGCGCACACCGAGAGAGAGGATAGGTAATGGATCAGACTGTGAAAGGCGACCGCATCACTGAGACCTACTGGTCAGTGACTGAATATGCCGATGCCAGCGTTAAGCGTGCCACTAAGGTCAAGACGCGGGACCAGAAGAAATACTTCCTGGATCTTCCCGATTATGAGGCTAGCGTGTCGATGCTGCGCATGGGATGGCCGGAAGAACTACCGGCCGCACTTGAGATAGCCGAATCTGCGGTTGCCACGGCTAACCGGGAACACATGATGGACACCTTTAATCCGGTGTGGGACGTAACCGGGGCAGAGGTTGACGTGGCCAGGTACCTAAGCGGCGAGCCGGAATGCATGATTGACTTCCCGCTTACCAAAACCAGTAAGAGCGGTCGCGTCGTAACCATGGTCGCACCCATCTGCTTCTCATCTTGGGTGGACACGGATTCAGTGCTCCGCAGGGGTCACGTGATCGTGGCGCTGGCACTGGCGCTTAGTCAGTTGGGTCATGCGTGCGAGATCTGGGCAGACATCAACCTTGATGGCCACGTGGAAGCTTATCAGCGGGTATGCCTTAAGGGCGCCAGTGACGAACTAGACCCTGGAACGCTTATGTTCGCACTCGCCCACGCTGCGATGCTGCGGCGGGTGGCATTCGGGACATTCGACGGTTTCCCCCCCAAGTGGCGCGAGCCATTTAGCGATAATGCCAACCGGGGCAGCGTCGGAAGACGTAGCCGCGAGGATATCGCGCTGTTCCCGGAGGGAACCATATTCCTCCCGGAGCTGACCGATGAAAGCGACGACTACGCGAACGCCGACGTGTTCCTGCGGGAACACCTAGGGAATCTAGGCCTGCTGGCCGACGCCGAGTGAGTTTGGTTGGGGCCGGGCTCGCGCCCGGCCTTAGCCATGGTCATTCGGACCTAACGAGAGAGAGGTAGGAGATGGCAAAGATCGAGATTAGCTGGACAGAGACCGTGGTTAAGACTTTTCACGCGGTGGTCGACTATGACGAGTTCAAGGCCAAGGTCGGGGCCGAAGGGTACTCGATGGACGAGATTAACGAGCTTCTTGGCGAGAGCTACGGCGAGTGGGATTACTACGTCGCCTCCATGAACGACCGTGACCCGGACAGTTCCAGCGTCGAGAACCGCGACGTGGATTCGATCAAGGTTATCGAGGATTGACACTTAACCGGCCTGGTGAGGCTTAGCGCAAGCTAAGCCTCTGCCAAGTCAGCTAAGGAGCTGGCTTTAAGGCGAGAACGCTTCGCGTTATCGCCATCGACGGGAATCGGAAGATTCCCGTCTTAACCGAGGGAGAGGAAAGAGACAATGGCAGAACTCACCGGCCCCGCTAACTGCGCCGAGTGCGGTACCTACCTGGACGAGACGGTGGTCATCGCGGGTGATGCCGGCCCGCTGGTCGTGTCCGTTAACGAGACCATGACCGAGATCCCCGGCCTGTACGTCTGCACTCCGTGCGCCGGGGCAATCATGGTGGGCGAGAAGCAGGCTACCGCTACCGCGGAACGAGCCCTGGAATTCCTCACGGGGGACTACATCCTGAAGCTGGCGGAATTCATGACGGTTCATTACAACGAATTCATCACCGCCCAGAACCGTTTCATGGATTGCAAGAAGGCGGCCGAGATCATCGACCCGGAAATGGAGGTGTCGATCGGGGTCATCGAGCTGGGCTAGGGACCAGGCGCGTTTAGTGAGGGCCGGGCATTAGCCCGGCCTTTGCTATGCCCGCTTAGGGCTAAGAGAGAGGGGAACAGGAATGGCAGTCTACAGATACCGGGATGCAGCCGGCGATGAACTCCAGATTCATCCCGTCACACTTCCCGACCGGACAACCTACGCGGCACTAAAGGTACAAATTGGCATTGAGCTGGTCTATCTGCCCGATGACGAGATTCCCAGCCTGGTGAGTGCTCTCCAGAACTACATGTCCAGGAGGGCTAAGGAGATCACTAGGGCGGCGCGGACATGACGCACTCCCTGGAACCATGCCAGCGCTGCCACATTTACCACTGCACGTGCTCGTGCCCGAGAGAACCTAAGCAAGAGAAGTGAACCTTAGTGAGTTTGGTTAGGGCCAGCCGGAAGGCTGGCCCTTTTCCATGCCCGCTAAGGGCAGCAAAGAATACACAGAGAGAGGAAAAGGCAATGGGAATGAACGCCGATATCAAGGTCCGGTGGACCGCCGCTCTGCGGAGCGGCGAGTACCCGCAGGGCAAGGAATACCTCCGCACGGATGAGGGATTCTGCTGCCTGGGAGTCCTGTGCGACCTGGCCGTCAAGGCTGGCGTGATCGAGTACGAGAAGGGCCCGTTCCGCCACTACTACGACGGCGTAACCAGCGTGCTGCCCCAGACGGTCATGGACTGGGCCGGGCTTCACGAGGATAACCCCGCCGTCTCTACGGACAGCCTTCCCGAGGGCGTCACATGGGGAGCGGACCTGGACGACCAGGTGGATACCGGCCTGCCGGCCCTGGCCAACATGAACGACGGCGGCACTACGTTCAGCGTCATCGCGGACATCATCGACGCGCAGTTGTAGGCAGTTGTAGTGAGTTTGGTTAAGCCCGGCCTTAGCCGGGCTTTTCCATGCTGGCTAACAGCAAAGAGAGAGAGGACGGTTAACGGTGAAAACCCTGAATGAAAGCTACGTCATCCAGTACATGCCCTATGTCAAGATAGAGCACTGGAATCAGTTCCCCGGTGCATATTGTTCACTGGATGAAGCTCTCGCGGAAGTCAAGGCCATCGACCAGCGATGGGACGAGAGAAACCCTCACAGCAGCTCCCGGCCCAAGAAATACCGCGTGGTCCGGAAGGCTGAGCAGGTCGTGATCACACTGCCTTAACCGATCTGGCCGGTTTGATTGGGGCCAGCCTGACGGCTGGCCCTTTTCATGCCTGCTACACGACAAGCAGGGGAGAGAGGGACAGGCAAATGGATACAACCGCAGAAGAACCAGCCCCGCTCGACGGGGCTAAGCTTCTGGACGAGGCGGTCGACTTCATCAAGAGGTTCGTCGTCCTGCCGTCGTCCGCTTACGCGGACGTGTGCGCCGTGTGGTGCGCCGGAAGCCATGCTTACGGGGCATTCCAGACTTACCCGCGTCTCGGGTTCGTCTCCGATCACCCGGCATCAGGCAAATCCAGGGCAATGACCATTAACGGACTCCTGGCCTGCAAGACTAAGACGCTGACCAACTACACGGCAGCCGTCCTGGTCCGCTGGCTGGGTAAAGGCCGCACGGTGGCCCTAGACGAGACGGATACCATCTTCCGCACCGACAAGTCGGCTCCGCTCATGCAAGCCGCGCTTAACGACGGTTTCACTTTCAAAGGCGTGGCCGACAAATGCGCCGGGGCTGACGACGTAGCCGAGAAGTCCATCTACTGCCCGGTCATGTTCGGCGGGCTGCGCAAGCTGCCCCCCGCCGTCATGTCCCGTAGCCTTCTCGTCTACATGGAGAAGCGCAAGCCGGAACAGAAGATAGATTCCTACATGGCGAGGCTCCACGATCCGCAGGGTGAGGCTATCGGGCAGGCCCTGGGCGACTGGGCCGGTTCGGTGGCCATGGAGCTGGCCAGCGTGTGGCCGGATCTGCCGGAAGGCTGCGAAGACAGGAACGCTGACTGCTGGTGGCCCTTGTTCGCTATCGCGGACGTGGCCGGAGGTTCCTGGCCGGAGCGCATCAGGAACGCTTACGCGGAACTGACCGAAGGTGTCACCGCGGAACCGGAGATATCCCCCTTGCAGCGTCTCCTGCAAGACGTGGAAGCCGTCTGGAAGACGGGTGACAGGATCTGGACGGCCGAGCTTGTCAAAAGGCTCTACGCCCTACAGGGTGCGCCCTGGAAAACCTGGTGGCCTGCTGAGGCCGCACCGCGGGAGATGGCCGCCATGCTGCGGCCGGCCGGGATCGAGCCCAGGAAGATCCGGATACCCCAGCTCGGCCCGGTGCAAGGCTACATGCGCTGTGACTTCGAGCGCGCATGGGGAACAGCCGGAACTATCTGACCTGCGATGTTCTGTTCTCGGGTCTATCGGTGAAGAAAAGTCCCCGGGCTCTATGGCCCGGGGACAGGGAGAGGGGTAACAGTGGACGACTTTGACCGGGAGTTCACCCGGTTTCTTGCAGGCGTCATGGTAATCATCCTGGCTATCGCCGCGGTGTGCTGGACGGTACGTCTCGGCCTGTATGTGCTCGGCTCGTTCTGATCATCCGCACGTGATACCATGTACGTGGTCCTTAACAGGTCACCTTGCACCGTTAAGGACTGAGGGGCTGGAATGGTTTCGACAGTCATGAAAACCGCACGCGGAACATGACTGGACGGGAGTTCGATTCTCCCCAGCTCCACCGGGACCGCCTCAGGGCGGTCTTTTTCCATGTCAAGAGAGAGGAACACTCATGATCGACATTCCGGCCCCGGTACGCAAGAACTGGGAGAAAGACTCGGCCTGCCGCCCGTTCTACGAGGAAACCGGCTACGACGCATGGTTCGGCCCTGATGACGGGCTGCTCGAAGCACTCACCTTCGAGGAAGGGTGGGAGGCGAGACGGGAGGCTCGCAAGGTGGCCTTGAAGATATGCCGTTCCTGCCCTGTCCGGGCTGAATGCCTGCGGCAGGCGATGAGGACGGAAGACCCGAACAACCGCTACGGCATCTGGGGCGGTCTCACCACGGGCCAGCGGACCAAGCTGGCCAACAAGCTAGCCGCGGCTAAGCGGGTGATGGTGGCGTGAGAATCGAAGACTTCCCGGCCCTCACAACCGGCCTGCAAGCGGCAGTGCCGCTGTGGATTCACGAGATGAGAACCTGGACGGAACAGCGCCGGGTCGAAACGGGAGGCGAAGCAGGCCAGTACATAGCCTGTCACGGTGACGAGCTTATGTACGGCGGCAAGAAGGGCGCCGCGGCGGAAGCTTTCAACCATCTGGCTAAAGGGCTGGCATCGCTGGCTTACGTTCCAGGCGGCGTCACGTTCGCAGGGCAGCACTGGTGTGTCAATCATGCCGAATGCGAAGCAGCCGAAAAGGCGGCTGAACTGGTCTCTTGAGAGGCAAAGGAAAGGCCCCCGTCGTGCGACGGGGGCCTTTTTTGCGTTGCGGCTGCTTTGACGGAGCCGGCATGCCATAGCCTACCGCACCTTAAGGCATGCCGGGCAGTAACGTTCCATCTTCCACGCTCCCGGGCCGTCTGGTTCCAGGCGAACGTCCAGGGGACTGCCGTCTACCGGGCATGTCCCATACAGGCTGATCTGGTTCAGCTCGTCCACGCTGTAGGTTTTCACGCACTCTCCTTGGCTATCTCCAGCCAGCGGTCGGCTATCCGGATGAGCTTGTCAGCCTCGCCGGTCCCGGCCGCCTTCTCGGCGGCCTCCAGGACTCTTTTGGCTTCGTCAAGAGCTTCGGCTTTGCGCTTGGTCACTGCCACGGATCAGGCCCTCCAAGCTCGTCTTGCAGCCGCTGGAGGGCACGGTGGACACGCTGCCTCAGTGCATCCGCAGTCAGGCCCATCGAACTTGCCAGGCCTTCCCTCGCCCACCTGCCATCCTCGGTGTCCTCCTGGGACACCCCGTAATAGGTCTGGAGCAGCCGTCTCATCCCCTCCGGGAGGCGGCTGTAAGCCTTGGCTACGTCGATCAGGATGACAAGATAGTTTTCCGATCCGCCGAACGGGTCACTCGAGCGGATGTGGATACCGGCGGCGTCAGTGGAAGACGATGACCTGTCCATCGCTTCGGCCACATCGAAGTCAGCTTCAGCCAGGGCGGGCAGGATCTTAGCCAGCACCCCGGTCGAATAGAATTCCACGTCGTACACCGAGTAGCCTTCAGCCAGTGCCTTAGTGGCCTGCCGGTAGCGGTTGTCATCCTGGCCTAGCCGGGTTCCCTCACGCCGCAGCTCGGCCCAGATGGCGCCGTACTTCTCCTGCTCGTGCAGGCGGGTGAACTTGACCGGGGCACGGAGAATCTTCTCCCACATGGCTTGCTCGAAGTCGTCTACGGGGACCGCGGGGAAACGCTGGTGGGCCTTCTGGGCTGCCCTGGGTATCCGGCTGGCAAGGAATTCGCTTAGCGGCGCCGAGAGCGCCGCGGCAGTGTCAGCCATTTGCTACCTCCCTGATCGTGACCCCGGTCTCCCGCTTAGTCCCTCTCGACCAGCCCCCGCAACCCTGGCACTGGTAACGCTGGAACACGGACTGCTGGGTGTAAGCGAAACCGCGTTTCTGAAGCTTCGGGCTGCCACATTTAGGACACACATCTTCTTCGAGGAATGAAGCCCAGGAAGGATGGCCGGGAATCCACGGCTGGAGCCTGCGGTAAAGACCGTCCAGCAGGATCACATCCTGCTTGTTGTAAGTCTCCATTTTCTTCCACGCGGCCGGGTCACCGGCCATGCACTGCACCCACAGCCGATGGCCTGCATGCTGGACCTTGCCCCGCATGCCTAGCGTGGTCGACACGTACTGAAGCTTGTTGGACGGGAACCGGAACTGCTTTTTCACCACTTCACACAAGTCGACTTGGCGGTATGGCGACGGCGGCTTAAGGCCGCCTTCAAGAAACTCCCGGTTCAAGTGGGGAATGTCGAACTTCCTGCCGTTCCAAGTGCAGATGATGTCTGCTTCGTCCAGCAGCCCATGAGCCTCGGCTACCATCACCTGCTTGCCGTCGTTGACAGACCAGAACCGGGTCGCCCTGGCGGGCTCACCGAGCCACTTAGCGGCAAAGCAGATAAGCTCCGTAGACGACCGCAGTTGGTCAAGGCTGACGTTGTTGTTCCACAAGCTCCAAACGTCCGCGAGGCATGGACTGGTTTCTATGTCCAAGAGTAGAATCCGGATGGCTTGCTCGTGCTCCCTTCGTCAGCCCTGGACCGGCCAGAGCGCCCAGTGGGGTGGTTAAGCGGCTTCCGAATCGCCGGTAAGCAGAAATTCCAAATAATTTTGAGATGCGGCCCTGACCTCAAATTCCGGATAATCGGCCAAGAGTTGCCGGATATATGCACGAACTTGCGATAGATTCGCGCCCTCCGGGGCGCGGAACCATTCGCCCTCGACACGAAGGTTTTCCTCGTCTAGGATGTCATGCAATAGATGTTCCACCTCCCGACCGCCATAGATGATGCACGCTAGGTCAAGATCGGGACAACCCGAGCGCAGCACTGCCCAACGAGGCTTAAAGCAAGCCGAATGCCCCAGCTTGATATAGCCAAACGTCGAAGAGAATGCTGCGTAAGCTATTTCCTCATGTCGGTTAAGGTTGCGATGCTGGGTGTTCCGCTCCCGTTGAACATGACGAAACTGCGGTGTATCATTACGGTTTCGATGATAGCGGCGGTCTGCGGCGGATAGCTTATGATATGACATGACGATTATCCTCCGTACCAGGAATTACTACCAGCAGCCGCAAAGGCGAGCGTTCCAGGACTTCCACCCGGAAGCCCATACTGGTCAGCAGGAGAACCACCTGCCGGATTTCCTCTCGGCTCACGGCTGCCCGAACCTCCCTCGTACTTCACCGGGACGACCGTGATACCTGCCAGCAAGGCTCGCTGGATGCAGTCCGCGGTACCGTGCGTGAGATGCGGCTTAGGCTTACGGCAGGCTTCCCGGAAGCAAGGCCTGACTCCGGCCACGCACACATCGGCGCCCGCGGCCACCATTTCCTGGTTGCGCTTGAAACCGGCCAGCCTGTCAAGCCTGCCGTCCGGGTACCAGACGGCCGAGTGGCGCTCGATCTCCCACTCGTAATGCAAGGCGACACGGTTAGCTACCGTGTCGAATCCGTCAGCGCCCCCGTGGATGATGACGATACGTTCGGATGCGGGAGTACGGCTGGCCCGGTAAAGCAAAGCCCCTGCTACCAAAGACTCGTCATCCCAGTCCCGCGGGCCGGTTACGAGGATTCTCACTGGTCTTCCAAGGTGACAAGCTCGAAACCGACAGCCGCGTAACCGGCCAGGTCGGTCCACGTATCGGCCTTCTCCGGGCTCTGCACGGAACGGGAAAGCTTGCCCAGTCCCATGATGACGGCCAGGTCGTGCGGCTTAAGGTCACCGCCGCCAGGGCGGCGGTAGCCGAGAGCGTTGCAAGCCCCGGCCCACCGGCCGAAGTTGTCGATCGGCTCCCCGTACTCGGTGTTCCTGTCCTGGCAGACCGCGGCCTTAGCGTCGTCCAGGACGGCGGCACGCATAGGAGGCTCAGGTATAAACCTCTCGTAATCCATGGAACCGTCAGGCTTATGGGCGTCCCAGTTGTCGCCGCAGATACTGGGGCGACAATAGTAACCACAGTTCTCGGGTGTCTGCCCGCAAGGGCAGGGCATGACCTTAATCTCAGACACCGGCTATCTCCCTGATCTTGTCGGAACCGATTTGAAGGTAAGTCTCGTTAACGTCGCCCGGGAGGGCGACCACATGGGCCGTGTCCAGGTCACTGAGAATCTGGCTGGCCAGCCTCTTGCCCGCCTCGTCAGGGTCGGGGAACATGAGAACCCGGCTGAACCCGCGGAGCATTTCCTTCCACTCCGGGTGGGCCTTGTACGTTTCCACACCCGGCACGCCTACGGCAGGGATGCCGCACAAGGCGTCAAGGACAATGGCGTCAAGCTCGCCTTCGCAGATAGCCACGTAGCCGAGTGCTTCCGCCCTATCCAAGGCGATCGGGTTGAAAATGCGCGTCGGGTAAGGGGTGAGGTATTTTGGTTCCTTGTCCGACGCAAGCTGCCGGAACTTGAGGCTGGTTACACCGCCCAGCTTCGTAACGTAAGGCATCGAGATCATCCCGGAGTAGCTGACGTGCTCGGCAACCGAGCCGTCGACCTGACCTAGCCGGTAGCGGGCTATCACTTCATCCGTCAGACCTCGGCCATAGAGATAAGCCCGGGCCGCCGGGCTAAGCGCTCGCTCGTAGGCGAGCGCTGCCAGCTCGAGGCCCGTTCGGAATTCATCCGACAGTCGCGTCATAGCAGCCCCAGCATTACGTTGGTCCGGGCAAACTCTCCGTGGTATCTCACCGCAGCGTCGTCATAGGCGCTGGCTGCGGGGATCTCGGACTGAAAATAGCCCAGAAGGTGACGTTTGCCGTTAACCCTGATCTGTGCCACCCATCTGCCGTTAGCCTTATCCCAGCTAACGCCCTTAAATTGTGAGCTGCATCCCGTAAACTTCCCCCTGTTAGCACCGTTCTGCCCATCCGTCGCGGGGCGTAGGTTGCAACGTCGGTTGTCGAGGCCATCGCCGTTGCGATGGTCGATTCCCTGGCGGCCCATCAGGAGGCAGTGCATAAACTGGCCGCCTTCGGCGCCCGCTGCGTGCCATTTGCGGTATGCATAGATGGACCGCTTACTACGCTTGGCCGTCCAGTGATATTGCGCCACTATCTCAGCATCCGGTTCGTGAATGAGAACCTGATAAGCGCCGTCCAGTCCCCCGAGCGGGACGGGAATGCTTTTGAGCCCACAAGGGCAGCTTGGATTTAGCACTTGCACCCCCTCTCGCGGTCCCTACATGGCCAGTTATGTCCTTAACTCTTTGCCTAGCGGCGTCGTAACTGATGCCCTCGGCCTTCTCGATCAGGTTGATAGCGTTCCCGCTGGCGGAACAGGCGTTGCAGTGGAAGACCCCCTTCTCTTCGTTAAGCCTCGCGCTAGCGTGGCTGTCGGGATGGAAAGGGCACTTAACTGTCTGCCAGTCGCCATGTCCCCACCGCCGGTCCTCGAATCCGTACGCCTCGAGGACCGGCAGGATAGGAGGATTGGTCACTTCTCCGGTGCGTCCTTGAGAATGGATTCCAGGACGCTGTCCAGCAGATCCTGGCGGCCGGTGAGAACAGCGGCAGCCTGCGAGCCAAGGTAGTTAGCCGCGGCGATGGCCGCGGCACTCTCAGCCTGCTTGGCGAACCAGGCGTAAGCTACCGTGTTAGCTGCCAGCCTGAGGAAAAACAGGAAGCCGATGATCAGGAAGAACCCGGCCAGGAACGGGACGGGGATGCCGAAGCCCTTGTTAAGGGCGACACCGGCCAGTCCGCTGGCGATGGCAGAACCAGCCAGCATGGAGACGAAACCGCCGACGATGCCCGCACTCCCGGACTTGCCGTCCGGGGTCTTGCTGGCCTGCTTAACGTTGCTAAGGGTCTCGCTTGCGCTGTTCACTGGAAGAATTCTCCCCACTCGTTGAAAGATGAAGACTGCCCGGTCAAAGGTGCGAGCGCCTTAACGGCGCCTTCCATCGTCCGATCCGGGTTTTCGTGTTCCGCTGCCTCGCACAGCTCGTCTGGTGGTTCCGGGTAGATGACTCTCGGATCTTCCAGGTAGGCCTTGATGTCCCCGTAAGCCAATGGCTGCCCGTTGGCAGCCCGAGCCCCGGTAAACCTCCAGGACTTTTTGCCCGACTCGGAAACACTCAGATCCCACTTAGCGAAAAACGGGAGAGCGTCATCCCGGGTAAGCCTGATCACCAGGGACGCGAACGGGTTAAGGGTCCAGCCCAGTTCTTTAGCCTGGTCGAGTATCTTGATGGCCCGAGCCGGGGAAGGCTCGCCGGCCAGCTCGTCAGGCAGCACGTCGAAAATGTCCATCTGGCCTTCAGGCTGCCCGGTCACTGAGCCTCTCCTGAATGTTCGCCAGGGTGCGTTCCAGGGCATCCACGTACACGGCTAGCTGCCGGTAGTTTTCCCCGGACAAGACCACGTAGGCGTCTTTGACACCGTGACGCCGGTTTTTCACCCACACAGCCGACTTGAGAGCCAGGGTGCCCCGCCGCTCGACCGCGGCGGCAAGCTGGCTCAGGTAACCGGGAAGGTCGATCCGCTGCTCGGCTTTAGCTTCGACCGTCCAGTCTTCCGCGAACCAGATGTCACCTTTGTCCGCAGTAGCCGACCCGGTACGCACCGCGTCAAGATCCGACTCGTTCAGGTACTCGGCTACCGCGGTCTCCCATGCGGTACCTTTGCGCTTACCAGGGTTAGCCACGGTTGATCCTCCGGGAAATGCGGGCCCGCTTGTTGCGGGCCCTTCTGCGGGCCACCACTTTGGCCGGAACCGTTCCCTGGTAAAGCCTGAGCTTGCCTTGCATGGCCAGGAAGTTGAGCACGGCCAGCATCTGCTTACTCGAGCGGGAAGGAGTCTCAAGCTTGCTCACTTGCGCTTGCCGCCCTTCTTGATGTCCTTGACCAGCTTCTCCGGAACGGGCTGATTCTTAACCAGGCAGTCGGGACACGTACCCGGGTAGCTGATCGGCTTACCGCAGTCAGTGCAGGCATGCTCAGCCATTCCGCCCCTACTTCCCGTGAACCATTTTGAGGGTCAGAAGCACGCCTAGGGCAAACCCGACGATAAACCAGGTGAGCACGTGACGATTATCCGATCGGCCTAGTAGTTTTCCGCTTCGAGCCGGGTGATGAAGAAATGGATACCGGAAGCGCACTCGTTGAACCTGTCCTCATCGAACGGCTCAACCGGGGTGACAGTCTCGCCCTTCCGGTAGATGAAACTGGTGTCATGCTGGCTGACACCTTCGTCGGCGCCGAACACGTCGAGAACCTTGGCCGCCGACGCCCGGCACTTACGGCCGGTCGCGTTGGAGCGCTTAGCGCTGGCGGGAATGCGGAGCTTTACGATCACGCCCCCGCGGCACTTCTTCCAGCCGGTCAGCTCTCCCGCCTCAGGGACGACGGAGGTCTGCGCGGCCACAAGCGGCGAGAGGTCTTTCGCCCCGCGCAGGTCCGCCCCGTACAGGTTCGCCCCGCGCAGGTTCGCCCCGTACAGGTCCGCCTCGTACAGGTTCGCCCCGTACAGGTTCGCCCCGCGCAGGTCCGCCTCGCGCAGGTTCGCCTCGCGCAGGTCCGCCCCGTACAGGTCCGCCCCGCGCAGGTCCGCCTCGCGCAGGTTCGCCTCGCGCAGGTCCGCCCCGTACAGGTCCGCCCCGCGCAGGTTCGCCCCGTACAGGTTCGCCTCGCGCAGGTCCGCCCCGTACAGGTCCGCCCCAGGCTGGATGTCGTATTCCTGGCCGTTAACCGTGATCTTACCGGACACCATCTGCTTACCCTTTCGCCGTTCTGTTATGACGTGACGATCATCTCAAATCCGACCAGGGATTGTCAACCGGCTGGCGTGATTCCGCGGGCAGTGCTGATGAAGGCGACCAGTTCGGGTCGCTTTCCCCCAGGTACATTCTTGACGGGTCAGCGTACATGGTGACCGGATGGGATGCGGACACGTCGCTAGGCCCGCTCGAGTTTTTCACCGCGGACACCTTGTATTCACCTGACACCGGGTCGAACCCGACCGAGAGGATAAGCCGCGGGTACTGGCTGATCTTGCCCAGGATCTTAGTGCGGCCAGCCGGGTTGGTTGTTTCCAGGTCGGTCACGTGGGCGGCAGCAATCACCGCCATCTGCATTTCCCGGGCCAGCAAGTCCAGCTCAAGGGTAAGAGCTTTAAGCAAGGCCCACTCACCATCGAGAGCGGAAGTAAGATTGCCGATGTTATCCAGCACGATCACATCAGGCGGCAAGCCGAACCGCTGCTCGTAGGCGTCAACCTGGAGCCTGATGTCATCCATGTCCTGAACGTGGAACTGAACCTGGACATCCTCGAGGCGCATCAGCGCCTCTCGGTAGCTTTCGATATCCGCCTTAACCTGTCCGAACTTATCGCCCGTCATGATGGATCCGAATCGGGCCGCCGCCGAGAGCTGGTCGATATCCAGAAGGAAGGCCAGGCTCGGGACCTTCATTCGCACCAGGAGATTCATGAGGAACAGGCTCTTACCTGATGATGGCGGGCCGACCACCAGGGCTAGCTGTCCCCGGCAGATCTCTACCCCGCGAGCTTTGAGCGGTGCGTACATGCCGGGGAGCGGTTCTCCTGCCGCTCCCCGGCGATCAGCAGCCTGGGCGATACTAAGCAACGCGATCCCATGCGATGACCTCGAAGCGACCGAAACCCTGGGAGCGGCTAGCGCCAAGCCCTTGCTGTTCCGCGGTAAGCCAGATGACCGCCCACTGCTCATCGGTGAACGGGTAGTCGGTCTCGATCGTGAAGCTGACGACAGCCTTACTAATAACCTCTTCACGTGTGATCGATGACCCGTACTGGCTGCGGGTGAACCGCTGGTCTATGTAGTCATACTCGGTGGCGCCCAGGTAAAGACGGTCTTCCATCACGAAAACATGCTCGGGGAACCATCCCTTGATCTGCTTCTTGAAAGCAGCGTTGTCCGGGTTGCCCCATCCCTTCGTGGTGATCTTGCCGGCGTTAGCGGCCACCATGACCGCTTCCTTAAGGCACGCCTTAAGGTTGTTGCCGGGAACGTAAAGCCCGTTCTCGTCACGGTGGAAGCCGTTGACCTTGGACTTGGCCAGCTCGGCTACCGCGGCTTCCGCGTCGATGCCGCGTTCGGTCATGATCTCAGCGACTACCTGCTGGGTGATCGAATCCTTTTCCTCGACCTTGAGCCTTAGCCAGCTCTCGACGGTCTTAGGGTCACTCGGTACGCCGCCGTGAATGTCGGTGACGGCGAGGGTTCCGGCGTAGCGGAAAGGCCATGCCTTGATCCGGTACGTAGTGAAGATGCTGGACATTTTGTTCCCTTCGCAGATGATGGACATTTCATAGATGGGTGCGGGTAGTCAGGGCGGGTCGGCCTGGAGCGGCCTGGGTCGGGGCGGAAAGGATAGTCGGGATGGGGCGGCAAGGCGAGGATGGGGGCGCCCTGGGCTGGGAAGTCGGGGCGGGGTGGACGGGTGTCGGCCAGGGACGGTTTGTCGGGGTGGCGTGGACGGGGCATGGGTGGAGCGGAAAGTCAGACCGGAGGGGGCCGGACAGGAAAGGGTTGTCAGGGCGGGGTTGGGCAGGAATGGCTCGGGCAGTCAGGCTGCTTTTGCGGCCAGGACGGCAAGCATCTCCGGCCGGAGGCCGGGATGCTTTTCTCTTAGCTCCCGGTATCTGACGATTTCCTGATGTATCAGGACCAGGGCGGTTTCCGGATCGGGAAACTCGAACCACTCAAGCCGGATTTGCCTGCTCTTGAATGCTGCATGCAGGAAGCCCTCTAGCTGCTTGCCGCCGGGGAACGCGGCTATGAGGATCAGCCTGCCAGCGTTGCCGGTCTGGAGACTGGAAAGACGGTCGCACGGATCACCGTGACCAATCTTGAATTCTAGACTGCCCTCTCTCTGGAGCAGGTAAGTCAGGTCTAGTTTCATTTTCCCTAAGCCTTAGCTGGCGGCTGGCCCGCCGACCCTCTGCGGTCGGTGGCCTGGGCAATGCTAAGCATCCGCCGGGACGTTCTTCTCTACGAGGTCCGCGATCTCCGGGAATGAGTAAAGGTAAGTGTCGTTAGCCTCGGCGGCATTAGTGTCGCATTCGTGCTCGTCACTCACGGGATCGATCACTGGATCACTGGAGTCAAGCCCGGCCCATTCCTGGACCGCCCGCGGGAGTACGGAATCCTGGCAGAACGACCGGCAGGACAACTCGTCTTCGCTATCTTCGTCGTCCAGGTAGGTGTAGACACTGCCTTGCAGTTCCGGTGCCGGGATTGCTCCCGCCTCAACCGCTAGCAAGCAGAGACGACCCAGGCAGCACTGCTTGCGCTTGCCGTCTTTCGGATCGATGTAATCCAGGGCAGACGTGCCCTGGACCTCCGGGTGCTCCCGGAGGTCTTTGACCCATGCAGTCTTAACAGCAGCCTTCACGGCTAACCTCTCTCTCTAAGCCTTAGCTGGCGGCAGTCCCGTCCATGAGCCCATCTGCTTCGGCGGTCCCCGGGGACCAGCCCGACCCGGCTTGATGCCAGGCGAAACGGAGTGATGACTACCCTTACCGGCCCATCGGCCAGCCTGTTACGACGTGCGGAACATCAGGTGCTTACCAGGGCGGCTCGTCGTCAGGCCATTCCTGTGACCCGCCGCCGGAAGGCGGCGTGTACGTGGCCTCGTACAGCTTGGGCGGCTGCCCCCCGGCCTTAGCCTCGCCCACGGCGTGATGCACGACTTCCAGTTCCCCGCCAACGGCCAGGTCGGTAGCCCCGGCCGTGACGATGGCCTTGGTGATGGCGTTAGCCATCTTGCCTTTGGCGTAGACGGCGTGCTCGGTTCCGTCCGCCACCTTAAGGACGATCTTGGTCTGCATGACCGGCTGTCCGTCCGGCCAGAAGTCCAGGATCTCGGTCCCGAACTTCTTTGCCTGCCGGTCCTCGGTGGGCTGAGTGATGACACCCTTGATCCTGCTTCCCACCTGTGGGAACTTGGCGGTCGGGTACCTGGGGCTAGGCGCTAGTGCGCTCATGCTCGGCTAAGCCTCCTTAGTTAGTGAACGTCGCCTTGTGGAGCTGGTTGGCAGTACACGAGTACCGCTTGTAGGGGAGCCCGGAGTTCTTGGAAATGCCCTCCTGCTCGAACTTGGTGTCGGCGCCGCAGGTGCCGCACTTCACGCCGTAAGCTGCCGGGAGTTCCTGGCTGGCACTGGCGGAAGACACTGCCGGGGCTGCTGTAGCAGCCGGCGCTTGCGGCGCCGCCTGTCCGGCAAGTGAGGCTTCGATGCCCGCGATCTTGCCGAGCAGGCCGCTCGAGGCTGCCGCGTCCAGGTTGGCCGCGGTCTCCGCGGCCGAGTCACCCCGGACTGTGAACAGATTCCCTCTCGGGGTCTTAACCGTGAAAGAATAGTTGCTTTCCTGGCTCACCTTTAAGCCTCCTGCTCGTATTCGATGATCAGGGAAAGATTGCTGATGACGTGCGATTCGACAGCCATGAATTCCAGGCCGTCGAGGATGGCGACACGCCGGAAAGTGAACGCGGCCGGCTGGCTTTGGCTCGCGTCGATGACCAGGACCATGGCCTGGACGCTGGTGACAGGCTCGCCGTCGATCTGCAATGACGCGAGAGGCGCCGGGGTCGGTATGGCCTTACCTGGAACACCGAGATTGGCGATCAGGGTTTTAGTAGCCACGCTTAGCTCCTGGTCCAGTTGGGATCGAGCTGCCGGGCCTTAGCGCCGCCCGCGGCGGTGCATGCGTAGGCAACCCCGCACCTGGCGCAGCTTTCGCCCGGGTTGGACGGGAACACTCCGGCCTGTATGCCCTGTTCGAACTGCTCGAGTTCGCGGGTCAGGTAGGCGATGCTGTACTGCGGCACGCCAAGGTCAACAGGCCGCTGGAAGAACGTCTTAGGGTCAGACCTGCCGATGCCGCGGTTCATGAAGAACGTCCCGTAACGAGGCCTGATCCCGTAGGCGAGTTCAATCCCGCTGGCATAAAACCCGAGCTGCCGGTAACTGGCGGGAACCTTAGCGCTCGTCTTCAAGTCCACGACTACGAGTGCCGTACCGATCTTAAGCACCAGGTCGACGTAGCCGCGGAACGGGATGGAGCCGAACCGGACATCAAGGCTAAGCTCGATGGCGGGAACGCCGTCAGGGGTCACCCACACGTCGATGTCCGGGTTATGCTCCCACCAGTCGATGAAAGACTCGACCATGGCAGGCCCGTTCTCGTGCCACCAGGCGACGGCCTCATGGCCGTCGCGCTGCCTGCCTGCGATGAACCAGTCTTCCAAGGCGAAACCGGACTTGCTGACCTCGTCTGCCACGGCCCTGTCCAGTTCTTCGCGGAACACCGCGGCAACGTCAAACTCGGGCGACATGGATAAGGTTCCCCCGGTTGTCGTAGACGCCGTACAGGCCAGTGTCAGAGTGGACGGGTTCCCCGTAGCCGTCATCTTCGGTCTGCTCTGCGCAGACCTTGCAGACCGGGTTCACAGGTCGTCATCCGCAAACGAGCAATCATCGGAGCCGAACATGTCCCAGAGCGTGGCACTGGGAACATCCGGGTTGTCGGCCAGGTAGCGAACGGCACCTTCCACCTGCTCGATCCCGTCGAGGTAGAACAGGGTTGCCGCCTGGGCGGGGCTGATGTCCAGTGCCTCAGTGGCGTAGGCCTCAACATCGATACCGTCTGCGCCGGGAGCGATGATTGCGCATGCCCTGACCATGGAGCCGACCGGGGCGACCCTAAGCGCTACGAAACCCGCATAGCAGGCAGTGGTGCCGCACGGCGGGGAGAAGTCTTCCCGGTCCTTGGTGAAACCGCCGCCATCGGAAAACCACACGTCCATATCGAAGTTCTCGGGATGGGCCTTGGCATCTTCGAGGGCCGCCATTGCCAGTTCGACGTTCACTTATCCTCCTGTAGGGACAGGGACCACCTGAGGTATCTTTCGATGCTCGCGTGAACCGCTGTACCACCCGGGAACCATGCGCCCGGCCGGCGCGGAAGGCGCCGGACCTTTTCGAGCTGGTATCGCCGCGGGCAGTCCAGGTATGTACTGAGTTGACTATGGGAACGTGGGTTCGATTCAGGCTGCTCGCTCATGTCTCCTCATCCCATGGGTTGAGGCGTTCGCGGGCGATCCGCTTGCGCCATAGGTAGACGTAGTTACGCTCCCGGCGCGACATGAATGTGTCACCTAGGGCGATGCCATGCATAAGCCGGGTGTTGCACCTGACACACAGCAGGCCGCGTTTGCATTTACCGCATGCTGGCCTGCCTGGACAGCAGTCATGGTCGTGGTCGACAAACAGCGCCCGGCCGCCAGGATTACCGCCGCCACAGATCGCGCAGCCGCCACCCTGGCCAGCTAGCATCCGGTCATACTGCTCAACCGAAGCACCGTGATAGAGGCGCAGGTTAATGCGGCGACCGTTGTCTTTGCTGTTCCTATTAACCCTGGCCTTGGTCTTGGGGTTGCAGTGATAGGCCACGGTGCCGTGAGAGATACCCAGAGTTCGAGCGATCTCGGCGTGTGTTACACCGGCAGCCTTGAGATCGTGTATGCGCTGGATCTCAACTGGGGTCAGATGCCGGTAGCCCGACCTGCCCGCAGTTGATCTTACACCATTGTATTTCGGCTGCACAAAGGTCATGTTATCACGTGCGTATCAACAGTCAAGCGGGTGGGGACATGAAAGCGCCCCGCGGTTCCCGGAGAGAGGGAGGGGAACCGCGGGGCGCTAGCCGGCCAGGGAGGCTGCTACTCCCTGGCGTACTCCAGCCGCCACATCCAGACGCCTCGCAGGTCGTCACAGAGGTACGGCGGTCCTGGGTCATCATAGTGGGGACCGACTCCGTTGTCCCACCCCACGGCTCGGATCAGGCCCACGATGGCGCCCCAGTCTTCCGGGGCTGGATCGGGGTCGACGGCAATGAACAGTACCCCCTTCTTGGTGTCGATCACTGCCGTCGCGGTCGGGTACCTGTACCGGATACCACCCAGCGGGGCGCCCATCTCGTCCAGGACAGCCGTTCGGCTGTCGCCTGGGATGGTGGCCCGTATTACTGGCATGGGCCCGGTCATCGTCATGACATATCACGTCCCTGAAGAAGCGAGGTCTAGGCCTCCCCGGCGGGATGCGGGAAGATTCTGAATCAAGGGATACCGTAGCGGAGAGGGGTGACATTGTGACCCCTGATGGATGTGATCCGGATCACATCAGGGAACATTCAGGGTTTTCAGAAGAAACTCAGAGGCGCGGAAAGCTGATCGGCGGAAAGATGAGCCCACATTGGTTAGAGAGGCTTGAAAATCTCAGAACAGTTACAAAAGGCCCAGCGCCACAAGCGCTGGGCCTTCCTTACCTAGGCTAACTACTGTTAGTTATCCTACAAAGTTAGAAGTGTTAACTATGTTAGCTGTTCTAGAAGTTTTTGAACGGGTAAGACTAGGGCGCCCCCGGAGGGGCGCCCGTCTTAGTGTTGTCTTGTAGTATCCCGCCCGCCACCCTTCGAGGGTAGTAACATTTCTAACAGGGCGCTACCGGGTGAACGTTTTTGTGATGATCGTCACATCGTAACATGTAAGCCGCGGCCTCTCAGGTTGACCCTTGACGGGCTCTGCCATCCGGGCAGAGCCCAGGCGGCAACGTCGATCAGCCTTCCATGGTCGTCAAGCTCGTCCGCCCTCGCGGGGCGGACGGTCACAATCCCGTTCCCGGTGAGATCAACTATCTCAAGGTTAGTTTTGAGGGCTGATTCCCACTTAAGCGCCTGTTTCCGGACAATAGCCTCATTAGCGGTCACCGGGGCTTCGCCCCGGCGCTCTTTGGCTATTTCCCGGAGGTAGCGCAGAGGGGTTGCCATCCTCTGGTTGGCGGCAACACTGCCGAGCGGGGGCAGCAGGTCACTGAAGACGACACCGCGGACAGGGATGCTCGTCCCGTCTTCCTTCCACTCGTCCCTGTACTGGCTCACCACTCGCCGCACAGAGTCGGGCTTGATCCGGGGAGCACCGGGGTTGTCCCTCCGCTCGTCTGCTGTAAGCACGTCAGCATACTGGGCGTAAGGCCACTCGGGATGATCTTTGATGAGCCGCTGAAGGCGCTCATAACTGAACTTGCGGGGCGGGGCCATGGACGTGTCTCTCCTGGTCGTGCAGGTTATGTTGTGACTATCTTACCCATGGCTACCCAATGCGGACAACGTTAACCACCCATTTTTGGGCCCCCCTGCGGGGGACCGGACACATGTGACCCGCGGTGGACAGGGGTTGACTCGGGGGGGACCTAGCCGCTAAGCTTGCCGTTCCGGCAGGTCAGGACTGATGGTGAGATTCACGAACATTGCGACGGACGACACAGATATCTTGTGAGCATCATCGCAGGTCATGGCCTTCTACCTGGACTTACTTGCATCTCAATGATTGTATGTTATGATGTGAGTATCAAGGAAAGGAGCCTCAGATGGTTCTCAAAGTCACCGACGCCATACCCGAATTCCTGGAATACCAGGCCGGGCGAGGGCTCGCGCCCGGCACGGTCAGGCGGCACGGTGTAGCTGCCCGCGGCTTCGCCGCGGCCTGCCAGAAGGTGAAAGGCCCGCAAGCCACCATGGGCCAGGTTGACCATGCCTGCGTGGCACGGTTCTTCAGCGACCTGCCCGGCGAGCAGGGCTACCGGAACAACTGCCTGGAAACCGTGAAAGCCTTCCTCGGCTGGGCTGAGAAGTGGGGCTACCTCCGGCCGAATTTCACTGCCGCGAAATTGCTGGACGGCTACAAGGGCCGCAAAGCTGAACGGCAGCCGAAGTACTACCTGGACGCGGAAGAATTCCCTGCCGCCCTTGAGGCGGCAGGGACCCGTCACCCGGCAGACCGGGCCATCGTCGCCCTCGCCCTGTTCACTCTTGCCAGGGCATCGGAGATCGGCCCGGCCAGGCTGGCTGACATCGACCTGGCTAAAGGTGAGATCCGGCTTTACCGGGAGAAGCGGGACAGGTGGACGACAACCGGGATGACGCCCGAACTGGTAGCCGAGATGAACATGTGGCTGAGGTTCTACGCCGCCCAGATGGGTTACCTGAGCCCGTACACGATGATGCGGGAACACCCCGGCTGGCTTCTAGTGCCGTCCCGCTCCCGCGGGCACGGCAGGCTGCAACCGGAGACACCTGTCAGCGCCATGGAGCGGGTAGCCAAGCGGCTGCTGACCGACCTGGGTGTCACTGCCACCCGGCAAGGCAAGACGGCTGACCATCTGGGCGAGGGAATGCACACGTTCCGCCGCAGCGGTGCCAGGGCGTTCCTCAAGTCCCTAAGCGAACGTCTCGGCCACCAGCGGGCGCTCATCCAGGTGTCGCTGATGCTCGACCATGACGACCTTAAGCAGACGATCCGCTACATCGGCGTGGAGCAGGAACGGGACGAGCTTAACGACTGGCTGAAAGGCAACTCCATGTACGGCCAGCCGGAGCCGCCGCAGGGCGGCTCTCTCATCCAGTTCAGGAGGGCAATGTGATGGAACTGGAAGTCCCGCTAGGCCAGTCCCTGTCCGCGTGCGGCTGCCGCGGATGCGGGAAAGTTTTCACCGGCATAACCGGGTTCGACCGCCACAGGCGGTGGGCAGCCGGTGAGGTTACGTGCCTTCACCCGGAAGCCCTCGGCATGGAACGCAAGCCTGACGGCAAGTGGGGGAAACCGGCAACGGCAGACATGCCCCGGTTTACTGTCCCAGTGAATTTCTCCGGCCCTGACGGGGCCGGTCTGGTGTCATCGGCTAGGGGTGCCGCATGAGCAGGCATTCCCGTACTTCATGGCGGTCCCGGCTCTATCACCGCATCTTCGAAAAAAGACTGGCCAGGTGCCTTCAGGATTTCGAGGCGGCAGAAGATGCCAGGGGATACCTGGCCGAGTACATCCACCCTGTCATCGGGGACCGGCCGTTCGATGCCGTCACAGACGAGACACGGTTCGACCTGATACGAGTCCACCCTTACAACCCGCCTAAAGGAGAAGACCATGCAGCCGGACAGGCTGGACCGGGCTATCAGGTACCTGATGGTGCTGGTAGTCCTGGCGATAGCAGCCTTCGCCTTCACGGAGAGCTACACTCACATCTTCCTGCTGGCGGCAGCCCATCACGAGAACGGGGCAGCCTTGCGGATGCTGCCCCTGTCGGTAGACCTGCTTATGGTCGGGGCTGGACTCGTCATGCTGCACCTGAGGCGAAAGGATCTCAGCCACCCGCTGCCGCGGCTGGCTTTGTGGGGCGGGGCTGGCGTAACCCTGGCCGCTAACATCGGCTACGGGATCTTCTGGGGCTGGCTGGCAGCCCTCATCTCAGCCTGGGCGCCCGTAGCCTTGTTCGTGTCTGTCGAACTGGGAATGCTTCTCGTCCGGTCAGCCGGACCTAAGGTCAGTGAGCCGGAGGCGGTGAGCAGCCCGGGTGATCCAGTCCAGGGCTGGGGGCAACTCGGCGCCCAGCAGGGCGCCAGTCAAGGGCTAACGGGGATAGGCCTAAGCAACGGGAGGGGCTAAGAGATGCAGTACCTCGTGTACTTCCTGCTCGCCGCGGGCAGCGCGGCGATAGTTGGTGTGATCATGCCTCGCTAAACGGCAAAAGGCCCCCTGCTCTCTCAGACAGAGCAGGGGGCCAGGAGCCGGGCGGCCGGTGGGATCAGGCCAGCCGCCACGTAAAATCAGGCGCGGACAGTCTCCATGTAGCGAATCGCCACGCCTTTAGGGATGAACGCCTGAAGATTCCCGTAATCCAGGTAGTCCTTAAGGTTGCCGGAAAACATCCGGTCAGCCTGGGCGTTAAGAGTCAGCCCCAGCATCTCCGAAATCTCGCACTGGAGCAGATGGGACAAGCTGACCATCGTGTCCTCACCCGTGGTCACGTGAACAGCTTCAACCGTCTTGAACTGGGCCTGCCCCATGGCCGCCTGCATGGCGGCCAGGCTGGAAAAATGGGCAACATCCTGGTCGACGCTGTTCGGCTGGGCAAGCACGTACTGCTGGGCGAACCAGTCCCGCCACGGGGCGGGAACCTGAGGCATGCCCGCGGTCGTGATACTGGCAATCCACAGCAGGTAGTTTTCCAGCCCTTCGCAGTTCCCGCTAAGCGCGAAATTCAGGTACGTGTAAAGGATCGGGCGCCGCCCGTACAGGGCGGCAAGTTCCGCCAGCAGCTCCCGGGCCCATGAGGAAACCTCGGCAGGAGACATGCCATCCGTTGTTTCCAGGTCGACGGCGATGCCGTCTTCCGGCAGGAGACCCAGCTTCTCGGTCATCGACCGGAACGCGGCTACCGTGTCGGAAACACTCGCCGCCGGGTGGGCGAACAGGTAGGCGATACGGCCCTTCTTGTTTTCCCACAGCCAGTCCCAGTCGGCCTTAGCCTGCGGGTTCTCGTAAGTCCCGTACTGGGTGCTAACCTCGGTGAACTTGACGGCAGCCCACTGAATGCCGCGGGCCGCGGGATGGTTAACCCACTGACCGGGTTCCCCCTGCCAGGAGGCTACATCAACTCCGGGAATGTCAGGCATGATCCCTTTCCTTAACCGTTAAGATGGGCATGCTGCTCGGGGAATTTCACAGCATGCCGGTTTCTGAGCCGTTCATGAACCGGCTTAGTGGTGTGCTTGCGGCACGTGCGGAACGTCGTCCCGTCAACCTCGTGACGGCCAGGCCTGAAACACAGTGTCTCTGCGCAATGCAACTTACGCAGGATCAGCAGCCAGGTGGGCACAGCCCACATGACGCTGGCAATCAGGTTGCCCAGGACATTGCCGCCCGGCCAGTCGAACATCTGCCACAGGATGTGGCCCGGGCTCACAGGATCTTCTCCACCGCCGCTACGATCTGCGGGGCGTCCTTGACGATGATCTCGCCTACCCGCTCGAGATCCTGGACGATCCCCGGTACCGGGCTAGGGGCAGGCTGGGGAGCCGGCGCCGGAGCGGGGGAAGGTGCGGGGGAAGGTGCGGGCGCCGGGCCAGGGGCAGGAGCCGGGCTAGGGAACGGGTTAGGGTCACCTGTCATGGCGGCCAGGTCGGCGCCGAGCTGGGCCAGGTCCAGGCCTTCCGGGTCGTGGCCGTTCTTGTCCAGCCAGTCATCGGTGATGACCACCCATGCTTCCTCGCAGTAAGTGTCAAGAAATGCCTGGTCCATTCCCTGGAGCTTGCCCCAGGTGACGATCTGGTACGGGACCGCCCCGGTCCCGGCATACTGGAGGGGGATCGCATGGCCGCCTTCGATCTGGCTGCCTTGCACGACAGTCCACGACTGGTCCGCGTTGAACTGGTCCATTGCGGAAGCCGGGAAGTTGATGCCCAGGTAGACAGACCCGAACGTGAACAGGGCATCCTTCACTTTGGCCAGATCCTGGAGCTGGGCGAAAGCGAGAATCTTGTGCCCGGCCACGGGCACGCCGCTCTTACGCCAGTAGGTAAGAACATCCTGGACGTTAGCCCCGTTGTCGTTAGCCCCGGTTGCCGGGTTGTAACCCGAGACAGCTGAGTAAAGCTGGATGATGTCTTCCTGCGGGACGGTGACTTCGGCGCCCGTGTAGCAGGTCCACGCCTGGATCTGATGGCCTGCCGTCGCGCAGGTGCAGTCCCCGATCGTGTCGTTCCCGTACATCGGCCAGGAAACAACCTGGCTGGCAAAGTCGACCACAGACGGGGTTGCCGGGCTGGTCAGGTAGTTGTCCAGGACGAGCCGCGGCTTGTCGGCCGCGGCGTAAGGCGCATTCCGGCCTAGCTTCACATCTTCCTCCGGTATGACATGCGTGCTGTTGAGTGTCAGCGTCTTGTTTATGTGGGCAAGATGCTGAACATGCTTGACGTGGGCGACATGGGCGGCATGCTCCTGGGCGCGGATCTTTTTCAGCCACGCCTGGTAGGAGGCATTCTGGGCAGCCGT
>Ga0070730_10000585_pt1 | contig 40833 bp, 33 predicted proteins | sample Coa_R1_3_FD_66447 | JGI IMG/M metagenome (GOLD analysis project Ga0070730, IMG submission 66447) | Surface soil microbial communities from Centralia Pennsylvania, which are recovering from an underground coalmine fire - Coalmine... | ecosystem: Environmental > Terrestrial > Soil > Unclassified ...
ACGCGCCCCGATTCTGCTCAGCTTTTTGACTGCGAGCCATCAACTGTCCGCTCGCGTTCCTGCCGGATCCGAGTCTGCCCACTATCCACTACCCACTACTCACTTCCCATTCCGTCTCATGAAGCCTCAAGATTCCCTGTTTACCCTGCTTGCCCTGAGCATCGAAGGGAGCTTCTATGGGCCATCCCTTTCCAGGCGGGTGGCAACCCCGTAAGTCGTAGGGGATGGACCATTCTTATCCCGCTGCCGTGATTCTGACTTTGCATATTTCCTGGGTGCCCCATCCCTTTCGGTTTTGGTTTGGAAGCTGTGAAGAAACCCTTTTGCCAATGTTTTCGAGGGTTTTTTGGGTGATACAAAATCTATGCCGAGGCCCAAATAATCGCTCCTCGGGCCGCTAATGGAGAAAAGTTTTTGAGCCCGTTTCCGAGTTGAGGTTATTTCACAGTTTCAAACCCGCAAGGGTAGGCCACCCCAGAGTCTTTACTGCATCGCAAAGTGTGGCTATTCTATAGCCGAATCGCGCGATATCATGCAGATCAAAAATCAGCTCGAATACAAACTATGGCCCACCCGCCAGCAGAGCCCCGCTCAGCCAATCCGATCTTCAAACATGACTCCACACGAAAATGGCACGCTCTTCGATGGCTCACCTTACGACAATAACGTCGGTCCTGTCCCCAATTTCCCGACAAGCGGCACAACGACCGCGTCGGACGGTACTTTTCACGATGTTCCTTTCGGATATTGCCAGAACCTTCCAATCAACACGGCCAAAACAGCGACTCAGAACCTCACAGTGATTATCGGGGCGAACTCTTATGCGGTGCGTAGCCAAAACTGGTCTGTAACTGCTCCTGGCTCGCAAAGCTTTGGGCACGGAACGATAACAAACACAATCACGAGTCCCGGCACGGGCTCGGACGTTTCGGCTACGAGGTGAAAGATGAAAATATCACTCGCTCTGATACTCCTCCTTCTTTCTTCAGGAATTGCAGACCGACAAGTAGGCAACAATCCTGAGGCAGTAATCCAACGAATGATCGACCAGGGCTCCCTTGAGGGACACGACCAAAAAGTGCTTGGAACAATTGGCGATGCTGCCGCCGTTATACTCACAAAAGTCCTCGCCGGGAAAACCCCTAGCACAGGAGAAATCGACACCTCTCTCTTGATTCTGAACATGGCCTTTGCCGACCCTAGCATGGTCGAGGTTCCCTCAGACCGTAAGCCAAGGACCGCCTTATTTGTCCTACAAGCTTTCGGTCACTCAGCGCCAGACACGGCCCTTAGAAAAAGGATCGTCGAAACGAGAGAGTACATTCAGGCACGCTATATCGCCTCATTAAAAGCCCCACCTATCGAATAGAGTTCGGGGATGAAACCGGGCGGGTGGACGACCCTTAACGCAGTAGGACGATTTTGACTTTGTTTTCTCTGGGTGGCCTACCCTTTGCGGTTTCGTTTCACGCAAAGGGTGGGTCGCTCTTCTTTGTCATTCGGGCTTGCATTTCGGATTTTCTAATTACGAATTTCGTGTTTCCAATTTCGTCTTCCTGAGTCCCGCCGGAGGAGCGTTGCGGCTTTTGGCTTTTCCACAGCCGTATCAAACCTCAAGATTCCCTATTTACCCTGCTTGCCCTGAGCATCGAAGGGAGCTTCGAAGGGTTTACCCTGAGCCTCGAAGGGCCAACCCCTTCCAGCTCAGCCCCTTGCGAAGCTGTCATTCGAACCTGCCCTCCCCATTCGAATAACCATAACGTACATATAATAATGCTATTGACATATAGTAACTTTCATGCTACCATGTAGTGTGATCCGAACCCCCCATCCCCGCCCGGCAACCTCGTCCTCTCCGCGAGGCCTCCCGCTGTCGCCTTTCTACTGCACTTATCGGCCTATCCTCCGCCTCTTGCCACTTCTCACTTCCCCGAACTCGACACACCCGTCACAACTCGACACGCCCGCGCCGTCGCAACCCCTCTGCTATCAATCTCATCCACACGCTTTCCGTCACACATGGGGGTGTGCCTCCGTGTTCACTTCCGACTTTGAACTTTCCACTCCGTACCGCTCTTCCCGCAAGTGTCCACATCAATATCATTCCAAATGCTTTAGCTCTCCTTTGTTTTCATCCTCTTACGCACTCTTTTGCCACGCGCAAAACACTAACTCCCGCATTCTCAATCATCTGCGCACTCTTTGCACAAAACACCCGGGGTGGGGGTCCCCCCTAGCGCGCTCGATCGCCGCTCACCGCTCGCCATCGCCCCGTGGCCCTCGTGGCCTCGTGTATACTCTCGTCGGCCTTTTCGCCGCGAGCAGCCATGATTCCGTTCCTCCATCTCGGCCCCGTATCCATCCCGACCTTCGGCTTGATGGTCGCCATCGCCATGCTCGTCTCTGCGTATGTCTTGCAGGCCGATTTCAATCGCCGCCGGTCGCAGCTGCAGAGCATTTCCGCTCGCGACGAAAAGGACGAAGGCTTTTTGATCATTGGAGTCGCGGGCCTTGCCGGCTTGATTGGCGCAAGGCTCTATCACGTTCTCGAAAGCCCGTACGAATTTTTCGCCGACCCCTGGCCGCAACTCTTCAGCCGCTACGGCTTCGCCTGGTTCGGCGGATTCCTTGGTGGATTTATCGCGCTGCTCATTCTCGCGCGACGAGCAAGAATCCCTTTGCTCGAATTCCTGGACATCTGCTCGCCCGCGGCCTGCGTCGGTTACGGCATTGGACGCATCGGATGCCTGCTCTCCGGCGATGGCGACTATGGCATCCCGACTTCGCTCCCCTGGGGCATGAGTTTTCCAAACGGCCTTGTGCCGACCACGCTGCGCGTGCACCCCACTCCTCTTTACGAATTCTTCATCTGGATTGCGATCGGGGCGTTTCTCTGGCACATGGGCACGAAAGCCCTCAAGGGTCCCAAAGCCAAAGGCGAAATTTTTTGCAATTACCTCATCCTCACCGGCGTCGCCCGCTTTTTGATCGAGATCATTCGCATCAACCCGCGCTCTTTTTTCGGCATGTCCAACGCCCAGGCGGCAAGCCTTGTCTCAATCCTCCTCGGCGCGGTGTTGCTTTGGCGTCTCAAAAGCCAATTCCACGGCCAGAAGAAAGAGCATCGCATCGTAGAGCACATCGCATCGCGCGGCGATGTTCTTCAGCCCGAATACCATCGCCCCACACCGGAATGTCCGCGCCCCGAGCGGTGGCACATGTACGATTCGATGACCGCCGAAGTCGAAGTGCTCGATTTTCTGAAAGCGATTGTCACCACGCTCAAGCCCGAGCTTATTGTCGAGACCGGCACTTTTTCCGGGCTGAGCACGCTGCGCCTCGCCGAAGGGCTGAAAGCTAATGGATTCGGCCGTGTCATCACTTGCGAATACGATGCCAAAGTTTTCGCAGCCGCAAAGCAACGCTTCGCTTCGTCTGGTTTGGCGCAGTGGATTGATGCGCGCAACGAATCCAGTCTGGACATGAAGGTCGATGGCCGGATCGATTTGCTCTTTTGCGATAGCGACGCCCCGCTGCGCGAGCAGGAGGTGCGCAAGTTCCTCCCGCAAATGAATCCGCACGGACTCATTCTCATGCACGACGCAAGTTCTCTGATGAAAACGGTTCGAGAGGGCGCGTTGAAACTCGAAGCGGAAGGTCTGATTTCAGTTCTGCTCTTGCCAACTCCGCGCGGCCTGGTCATGGCCCAAAAAAAAGAAGGTCGAACCTAGTGCCCAGACTAAATACTGCGCAGGCCATGCGGGAATTCTCGAACTCCAGCCCCGACTCTTGGCGGTTTCCACCAGTCACCAGTCACAAGTCACCGGTCACGAGTTACTTCTTCGATGGATTTGAAAAATTGTGCGACTCAGAATCAGAGCATCTGCCGCAAAACGTATTGCAAGATGCCGCCGTGATGGTAGTAAGAAACTTCCTCGGGTGTATCGACGCGCGCCGTAACGCGGAATGTTTTCGTCGAGCCATCGGCTGACTTGGCGCGAATGGAAACAACTTTCTTTGGCGAGAGAGACGCGATGCCTTCCGTCTCGAATATTTCTTGCCCCGTCAATCCAAGTGTTTCGCGATTTTCGCCGGCCTGGAATTCCAGCGGCAGCACGCCCATGCCAACGAGATTGCTGCGATGAATGCGTTCGTAACTTTCCGCAATCACCGCCCGCACTCCGAGCAGGCGCGTGCCTTTGGCGGCCCAATCGCGCGAGGATCCTGATCCATACTCTTTGCCTGCAAAAACGAGAAGCGGCACTCCTGCTTCGCGATATTTCACCGCCGCATCATAGATCGTCATCTTGTCATTGCCCGGCAGGTAGTGCGTCCAGCAGCCTTCGGTTCCGGGCGCCAGTTGATTGCGCAAACGTATGTTCGCAAACGTCCCGCGCATCATCACTTCATGATTGCCGCGCCGCGCTCCGTAGGAGTTGAATTCGTGCGGCTTCACTCCATTCGCGATCAAGTATTTTCCCGCGGGCGAATCGGCCGGAATCGATCCCGCCGGAGAAATGTGATCCGTGGTTACACTGTCACCCAAAACAGCCAGGACTCGCGCTCCGTGAATCTCCGCGAGCGCGGGCGGCGTCTTCGGCATGTTCTCGAAAAATGGTGGCTGCTTGATGTAAGTGGATTTCGGGTCCCACTGGTACAAGTCGCCTTCGGGAACGGGCATGGATTTCCAGTGGGCGTCGCCTTCGAACACATTGCCATATTCCTTGCTGTACATCTCGCTCGTCACCGAATCGCGCACCGTTTTTTCTATTTCCTGTGGCGAGGGCCAAATCTCCCGCAGATAAACCGGCTTGCCGGCCGAGTCAGTGCCGAGCGATTCCGTCGTCAAGTCCATATCCATGCGTCCAGCCAGGGCGTAGGCGACGACGAGCGGAGGAGAAGCCAGATAGTTCGCGCGAACCAGCGGATGAATCCGTCCTTCGAAGTTGCGATTTCCGCTGAGAACGGCGACAGCCACCAAATTGTTGTCCTTAATCGCCGCGCCAATCGCTTCCGGCAATGGGCCGCTGTTTCCGATGCAAGTCGTACAGCCATATCCGACGAGGTGAAAGTTAAGTTTTTCGAGGTAGGACATCAGGCCGGAGGACGCGAGATAATCGCTCACAACTTTTGAACCAGGCGCGAAGCTGGTCTTGACCCACGGCTTGACATGCAGTCCGCGCTCGACCGCTTTCTTCGCAAGCAACCCCGCGCCGAGCATGAGCGAAGGATTCGAAGTGTTTGTGCAGCTTGTGATCGCGGCGATCACCACCGCGCCGCTCGAAAGATCAAACGAGTCGCCGTTATTCCGCACCGCGACATGTTTATCAGGAACGCCTTCCACAACTTTCGTGAAAGAACTCTTTGCGTTGCGCAAAGACACCCGGTCCTGCGGCCGCTTGGGTCCCGCAACCGTCGGCTCTACCGTGCTCAAATCGAGTTCCAACTTGTCGCTGAAGATCGGATCTTCCATGTCATCCGAGCGGAAGAGCATCTGTTCCTTGCAATACGCTTCCACAAGCGCAATCTGTTCGGCTTTGCGCGCGGTGAATTGCAGATACTCCAGTGTTTCCGCGTCCACCGGGAAGAAGCCCATCGTCGCGCCGTACTCAGGCGCCATATTGGCGATCGTCGCGCGGTCCGGCACACTCAAACTGGAAAGCCCCGTCCCGCAGAACTCCACGAATTTGCCGACGACGCCTTTCTTTCGGAGCATCTCCGTCACGGTGAGCACGAGGTCCGTTGCGGTCGCTCCTTCGCGAAGCTTCCCGTGCAAGCGGAAGCCGACGACGTCCGGAATCAGCATGGAAGAGGGCTGGCCCAGCATCGCTGCTTCCGCTTCGATACCTCCCACTCCCCAGCCGAATACGCCGAGCGCATTCACCATCGTGGTGTGGGAATCCGTGCCGACAACGGAATCAGGGTAAGCCTCGACTCGGCTTCCCGAAGGAGTCGCGCAGACCACGCGGGCGAGATATTCGAGATTCACCTGATGGCAGATGCCGGTATCAGGCGGAACGACTTTGAAATTCTGAAATGCTTTTTGTCCCCAACGCAGAAAAGCGTAACGTTCGATGTTGCGCTGGAATTCCAGTTCGGCGTTCAAATCAAAAGAGTTCGATTTGCCGAAACTGTCCACCTGAACGGAATGGTCGATGACGAGCTCTGCCGGGAAAAGTGGATTGATGAGCCGGGGGCTGCCGCCCATGCGTTTGATGGCTTCGCGCATCGTGGCCAAATCCACCACCGCAGGCACGCCCGTAAAATCCTGGAGCAGTACGCGGGCAGGCATGAAAGCGATCTCTTTTTCCGGAGCTCCGGGCGTCCAGTTTGCAAGCGCGCGGATATCGTCTGGCCGGACGAATCGCCCGTCCTCGCAGCGCAAAAGATTTTCAAGAAGCACGCGCAAGGAATAGGGCAGCTTCGTCAGATGGCAATGGATTTTTTTCTCAAGAAACTCGAGCCGGTGAATGTCGAACGTCTGCGCGCCAACGTTTAGCTTGTCGCGCGTTCCGAAGGAATTCCCTGCGGCAATGGCCATTCTCACGGTCCTTTCCGTCAAGTCAGTAGCCTTCCATGATAACCGAAAACGATTCCCAAAGGCGGACAGCCAGTTATACTGGATTCGTCGTGAAAATCGTTCTGATTTCGACGTACGAACTGGGCCGCCAGCCGTTTGGCCTCGCGTCGCCCGCGGCTTGGCTCCGCAAGCGCGGCCACGAAGTCCTGTGCCTCGATCTCTCCCGGCAAGCACTTGACGAAGCTGCACTGCGCGCCGCGGAGCTTATCGCCTTCTATTTGCCGATGCACACGGCGACACGGCTTGCGCTCCAACTGATCGAACCGCTGCGCCGGCTCAATTCCACGGCGCATTTCTGTGCTTACGGTCTTTATGCGCCGCTTAGCAGGAAGAGTTTTCAAGAGTCAGGCATTGAGTCTTTTTTTGGAGGCGAGTTCGAGGAAGGCCTCGCGCAGTTAGCCGATAGTCTTGCAAAGCTCGAGAAACCAGCCAGCCGAGCGACGAATGGGCACGAAAAAATCGTTTCGTTAGCGCGGCAAACATTCGAGGTGCCGGACCGCTCTGGTCTCGCCCCGCTGCGCCAGTATGCTCACCTGATCCTGCCCACGGGCGAGCACCGCACGGTCGGTTACACGGAGGCAAGCCGCGGCTGCAAACATCTTTGCCGACACTGTCCCATCGTTCCCGTTTACAACGGCGTCTTTCGGATCGTCGATTCGAGAGTTGTTCTCGCCGACATCCGGCAACAGGTGGCCGCCGGCGCGCAGCACATTACCTTCGGCGATCCGGATTTTTTCAATGGAATTGGCCATGCGATCCCGCTCCTTGAAGGGCTGCATGAGGAGTTTCCCCAGCTCACTTACGACGTCACGATCAAGATCGAGCATCTCAAGCAACATGAAAAATATCTGACGACACTCCGCGATACCGGCTGTCTCTTTGTTACCAGCGCGGTCGAATCCCTCGACGACGAAGTCCTTCGGAAGCTTGAAAAAGGCCACACGCGCGAAGATTTTATTCACGTAACGGAAAAATGCCGTGATGCCGGGCTGACTCTGCAACCGACGTTTTTACCTTTTACTCCGTGGACTACACTCGAGAGCTTCCGCGATTTGCTCCAGGTACTCGACGATTTGGATCTCTCCAATTCCGTGCCGCCCATTCAGCTAGGAATTCGGTTGCTCATTCCCGAGGGCTCGCGCCTGCTCGAGTTGCAGGACATCCGGCGCAAGATCGGGCCCTTTGATGAGTCTGCGCTCGTCTATCCTTGGCGGCATTCCGATCCGCGCGTGGATGAGCTCTGCGAAGAAGTTCAGAGGATTGTGGCAGCCAGCGAGAAACTCAAGCAGGGCAGGGCGGTTACGTTCGAACGAATCTGGCAAACCGCGAACGCAGCGGATGGCGGCCAATCGCTGCTGAGCCAACTGCCTCACCTTGCGTCACGCGCTGCCGTGCCTTACCTCAACGAGCCCTGGTACTGTTGAGCGGAGCCAACCGGGGACCAGTTGGTTCCCATAACTCAAGCGAGAGAGGCAGTGCGGCAAGCGGAAGCTTTCCTCTAGACTCGCAAGGAGCAGGAAGCCCCAGTGTTTGCAAGCGACAAACGGCTCTTAATCTTTTCCGCGAAATTGGGATATCAAACCCGCAGCTTCGACGAAGCCGCGAAAAAACTGGGCATTGAACTCGCATTTGTCACGGATCGCTGCCATCAACTCGACGACCCCTGGGGGGATCGCGCGATTCCAGCTCATTTCGAAACCCCGGAATCTGCGGCGCAAGCTGTTGTGGAATCGTTGCGCGATCAAAATGTGAACGGGATTCTCGCCCTCGGCGACCGGCCCGCCTCCACCGCCGCCCGCGTCGCGCGCGGTCTTGGAATCCCTTACAACCATCCCGCAGCGGTCGAAGCCTGCCGCAACAAACTTCGCATGCGCGAAGTCTTCCGCGAAGCGGGCTTGCGTGTTCCCTGGTTTCGTGCGATCGCGCTTAGTCCCGCGCCGGAGCCTTCGCTGCTCGGTGTTTCCTATCCTTGCGTGTTGAAGCCGCTTTCGCTCTCGGCCAGCCAGGGCGTCATCCGCGCCAATTCTCGCGATGACTTTCACACTGCCGCGAAACGAATCCGCCAGTTGCTCGAGTCGCCAGAGATTCGCGCGACTCGTGAACCCAACCTCGATCAAATTCTGGTTGAAGGATACATTCCGGGCAGGGAAGTGGCGGTCGAGGCCCTTCTGACGGACGGCAAACTTCGCATCCTCGCGATATTCGATAAACCCGATCCACTGGAAGGTCCTTATTTCGAAGAAACGATCTACGTGACGCCCTCGCGCCTTTCGGAGTCGCAGCAGCATGAAATCGAACGCGCCGCCGCCGATGCCGTTCGCGCGCTCGGACTGTCTCATGGTCCGATCCATGCCGAATTCCGCGTCAATAACGACGAGGTTTGGCCTCTCGAAGTCGCGCCACGCCCCATCGGCGGCCTCTGCGCTCGTGCGCTCCGATTTGCGGCGAACAACGCTACTGGCCCCTCGATCGGCCTCGAAGAACTGCTCTTGCGGCACGCGCTGGGCATGCAAGGCAGCGATTGGCCGCGCGAGCGGGCAGCCTCGGGAGTGATGATGATCCCCGTCCCCAAGAGCGGTGTGCTGGAAAAATTCGAAGGTGAGGGCAGTGCGCGAAGCGTACCAGGAATTACCGGGTGCGAGATCACCGCCCGCCTGCACGATTACATCGCCGCCTGGCCCGAAGGCTCAAGCTATTTGGGGTTTTTGTTTGCGGGAGCAGAAACACCGGGCGAAGTTGAGGAAGCACTTCGTGCCGCGCACGCGAAACTGAATTTTTCTCTGACGCCGCGCTTTCCTGTAGAACATCCCGTCACGGGCCGCGTTCCCGCTGGCGGGAGCTAGCCTTTGGCTTTGGGAGCCACGAAGCCTTCGGGAAGTCTGGCTCCTTCGCCGAAAAAGAACTGCTCCATCTGCTCGCCCATGATTTTCTGAGAATTAGGGTCGATTGGATTGAGGCGGTACTCGTTCATGATCATCTTGGAATGTTCGATCCACAGCTTCCACGCTTCTTTCGAGACATTCTCGTAAACGCGCTTGCCCAATTCGCCCGCCCAGGGAATGCGGTCGAGCCCCGGCATCTCCTTGCCGAACTTCACGCACATCACCATCCTCGTGCCGGGCTGCACCGGCTCGCTCTGGACTGGAGCGGGATCGCAAGATTCATTCGCCATTCGAATCACCTCGTTGGTTTGCCAATTCTCAACATACTGCAACTTTGCGGAAATGCCTAGTGCGGCCGACGGCGAGCAATGCCTTCGCGGACCATTCATTAACCATTTATGGTTACCAGCCGAGAATGGCGGTTTGCGAAGTGCTCAAGGCAGTGTGACAATACATGGATGCGAAGACCAATCACTTTAGCGTTGACAACAGTTGCGGCGGGGATGATCGCGTTGGGCGTTGCTCAAGCGCAGCAAACTCCGCCGGCGAGCGCCCCTAAACCTGCGGCGCCAAAGACCGCAACCAAAAGTCCCGCGGCGAAGGCCGGCACCACCACGGCAAAGAAGCCGGCCGTTCTGACGCTCCAAACGCAGAAGGACAAGGCGAGCTACGCCATCGGTTTGAATATCGGAAGAAGCATGCACAAGGATTCCGTCGATGTCGATCCGAACATTGTGCTTCGCGGCATGAAAGATGGGTTGGACGGCGCCAAACCTCTCCTGACGGACGACGAGGCCAGAGCCACGATGATCGCGCTGCAAGCCGACCTGCGCAAAAAGCAGGAAGAAAAGTTGCAACTCCTGAGCGAAACCAATAAAAAAGAGGGCGACGCTTTTCTGGCCGAAAACAAATCAAAGGACGGCGTCGTGACACTCCCGAGCGGCCTGCAATACAAGGTGCTGACAGAGGGAAATGGGCCAAAGCCGACGTCCACGGATAGCGTTGTTTGCAATTACAAAGGCACGCTGCTGGACAACACCGAATTTGACAGCTCCTACAAGCGCGGCCAGCCGGCCACATTTCCCGTCACCGGAGTCATCAAAGGGTGGACCGAGGCCTTGCAGTTGATGCCCGTGGGCTCGAAGTGGCAGCTCTTTATTCCGCCGGACCTCGCTTATGGTGTCCGCGGCGGCCCTGGCGGCGGCATTGGCCCCAATGCCACCCTGGTCTTCGAAGTCGAGCTCCTCTCCATTCAACCCAAAGCAGAACTCCAGCCAGCGAACCCTAAGCCAAACGCGAACCCTAATCCGACCCCTAACCCGACCCCCAATCCTACGGCGAACCCCACTTCTAAACCGAAAAACTGACCGGTCTCTTCCAATAATCCGGCGACTTCAGGCTCCAGCCGCGTTGAGCCGTGGGACGCACGGCCAGATGTCGGCCGATGGACATGCCCGGTCTGATTTGCATACGTGCCAATATTGAACCGTTTGAAACACGGCATTCACGTGTTTTCCAGTCCCGAAACGTTTATCATGGATAGCTTTACGACGCGACCGGAGGTGACTTGCCTTTGGCTGAGATCACGACGCTCTTCTGGGACATTGGCGGAGTCATTCTTACCAACGGCTGGGATCGCGGCTCGCGCCTCGAAGCGGCTGCTGCTTTTCACTTCGATTACGAGGAATTTCAGGACCGGCACGATCTTTCCTTTCCCGCTTTTGATTGCGGCCAAATCTCGCTGAACGAATACCTGGAGCGCACGCTCTTCTACCGTTCGCGCTCGTTTACCCGGGAGGAATTCACCGCTTTCATGTTCGCCCAGTCGAAGGAGTTTCCGGACACTCGCGCGGTACTTGCCGACGCCGCGCGCGGCGGCAAGTACTTTATCGGCTCCATCAACAACGAGCCACTGGAGCTGAACCAGTACCGCATTGAAGCGTTTCACCTGCGCCGTGATTTTCTCGTCTTCTTCAGCTCCTGTTATGTGCGTTCACGCAAGCCGGAAGAGACGATATTCCGGATCGCGCTTGAAGTCACACAGCGTCCTCCCGAGCGGTGCATTTTCATCGATGACCGGCCACTGAACCTCGAGAGCCCGCGTCGTCTGGGGATGAGTGTCATCCACCATCAGAATGCGGGTCAATTGCGCGCCGAGCTACGAAATCACGGCGTTGAGGTATAGTTTCTTGCGCACAAACTGAGGAGCGAAGATTGCAGGACCGAGTTGAGGGGACCAATGGCTGAGGATTCCAAGCGATCTGGAAGTCTCTATGGTGACGCGGCGGAACCTTGCGCGGTGGTTTTGTTTGGGGCCTCGGGTGATCTGGCAAAGCGCAAGGTCATTCCGGCGATGTACGATCTTGCCGTGCACAACTCGCTTGGCTCGCGTTACGTGATCCTGGGTTTCGCGCGCACTCCGCTTAGCGACGAGAGCTTTCGCGCCACAACCGGCGAGGCGGCCAAGACGATGTCCGAAATCGGGCCCGTCGATCCCAAGCAGTGGGATGAGTTTGCTTCGTGTCTGCATTACTATTCCGGTGATTATTCCGACCCGCAAGCGTACGTGCAGCTCGCCAAACGACTCTCGGAACTCGAGGGCGAAAAAAAACTTGGAGGCAATCGCCTTTTCTACCTTTCCACTCCTCCCGAAGTTTATCCGCACATCGTCGAGCAGCTTGGGCGCGCCGGGCTGGCTCGGCCGTCGTCGCCGAACTCCTGGGTGCGCATCATTATTGAGAAGCCGTTCGGCCGCGATCTCGCGACCGCGAAGCAACTGAACCAGATCGTTCTTGGCGTTTTCGAGGAGAAGCAGGTCTACCGCATCGATCACTATCTCGGCAAAGACACCGTCCAGAATCTTCTCGTGCTGCGCTTCGGCAACGGCATATTCGAGCCGCTCTGGAACCGCAATTACGTCGATTGCGTGCAAATCACGGCAGTGGAAACGCTGGGCGTGGAGCGCCGCGGCGGTTTTTATGAAACCGCAGGCGCTCTGCGCGACATGATCCAGAGCCACGTGCTGCAACTTACTTCTCTTGTCGCCGTCGAGCCTCCCGCCTCTTTTGACGCCACCGCAGTCCGCAACGAAAAGCTCAAGGTCTTGCAGTCCATCCGGCCGTTCAATCTGGAGATGGTCGCACAGTCCGTGGTTCGCGGGCAGTATGCCCCCGGCCAGATTGACGGCAAGCGCGTAGCCGGTTACCGGGAAGAGCCGGGCGTCAGCCAATCTTCTCGCACCGAAACTTTTGTGGCCGCAAAACTGTTGATCGACAACTGGCGCTGGGCCGGCGTGCCCTTTTACTTGCGCACCGGAAAGCGGCTCGCCAAACGCAACACAGAAATCATGATCCAGTTCCGCTGCGCGCCCCACATCGTCTTTCGCGAACGGGATATCGCTCCGAACCGCCTGGTGCTAAACATCCAGCCGGAAGAAGGGATCTCCGTCTCATTCGGAGCCAAGCGGCCGGGAACCGAGATGCGCATCGGGAACGTCACGATGAATTTCAGTTACAAGGAAGGTTTTGGCGATATGTCGCGCAGTGCGTATGCGACGCTGGTCAATGATTGCCTGCGCGGCGACGCCACACTCTTCGATCGCGGCGACAACGTCGAAGCTGCCTGGGCGCTTGTCGATCCCATCCTTGACGTTTGGGGCGCGGCAAGGAGCGCAAAGGTTCCGGACTATCCCGCGGGCAGTTGGGGCCCGCGCGAATCGGATCTCTTACTCGAGCGGGATGGCAAGGAGTGGTACAACCCGTGATTCTCGGGACGCCTGCTTCTCGGCATAAAAGAACCGTGTGGATCGCGGCGGGACGGAGGAATAGGTGATTCTTGCGGGCGATGTCGGCGGCACAAAGTGCAATCTTGCGCTCTTTTCTGAAAAAAACGGCAAGCTCACGCCGATTTTCAAGCAGAGATTTGCCAGCAAGGATTTTGCTCAGTTTGATCTGATTGTTCGCGAATTCTCACTTCAGGCCGCACCTCACCTGGCAACGCATCGCATCCGCGCCGCGGGATTCGGCGTGGCAGGACCCGTCATTAACAATCGCGTGCGCGCCACCAATCTCCCTTGGACCGTTGACGCCGCTATCTTGGCCGGCGAGCTGAAACTCGCTGATGTCGTGCTGCTGAATGACCTGGGTGCGACGGGTCATAGCATCGAGCATCTTGCACCCGAAGAATTCTGCGTGCTGAATACCGGTAAGCCCGAGCCCGGCGGGACACGGGCTCTTCTCGCCGCGGGCACAGGTCTGGGCCAATCCATTCTTGTTTGGGACGGCGCCCGCTACCGCGTTGTTCCTTCTGAGGGCGGCCATTCCGATTTCGCTCCGCATACCGAGCAGCAGATTGAATTGCTCCGTTTCATGCGCCGCCGCTATCCGCAAGTGAGTTGGGAGCTCATCCTTTCAGGACGGGGTTTTCGTACCATTCATGAATTCCTCGCTCCCAACGTCACGCATCACTCCTTCGAGGACCCCGGGGCGGATCCCGCCCCGGAAATTACCAAGCTTGGGCTCTCGAAAGAATGTCCTGTCTGCGCCGAGACGTTGGATGTCTGGACCGCCATCTACGGTTCCGAGGCTGGAAACCTCGCGCTCAAGGTCCTGGCACTTGGCGGTGTCTATGTGGCCGGCGGAATTGCCGTCAAAATTATCGAAAAAATCAAGGATGGCACTTTCTTCGCCGCTTTTCGCGATAAATGGAAATTCGAAAGCCTCTTGAGCAATATCCCCGTTTCCGTCGTGCTCAACGAATCCGCTCCGCTTCTCGGCGCCGCCTACGAAGCTCTCGCATCCGTTCCGCGATAGCGGCACCCATGTCACCGTTCATGGAAGACTTTCCGGACTGGAAGCCGGTTTCGCGCATAACCGGAATTGCCTGGATCGTTTTCTACGTCCTGTTCTTGATTTACGCCGCTGCTGATCGCACCGGATTTCTCATCATTGACTACGTCAACTTGATGATTCACGAAGGCGGCCACTTTTTTTTCAGCTGGTTCGGACACACGATCACGATTCTTGGCGGCACGCTTGGCGAACTCATCGTTCCGTTCTTGTGCGCGGCCTACTTCTGGTGGAAGCGGGAGACCACCGCCGTCGCATTCTGCGGCTTCTGGTTCTTCGAGAATTTCCTCTATATAGGCACTTACATGGCCGACGCCCGCACTTCTGCGTTGCCCCTCGTCGGGTCGGACGAAAGCGATTGGACGATTCTCTTCGGCCAGTGGGGACTGCTAGCTCAAGACCAACAAATCGGGTCAAGCACTCGCGCCTTTGGCTGGCTTGGTATGATCGCGGCTGTAGCGTGGCTCGCTTACCACGTTTGGAGCCGCCCGAAAGTTCATGACTGAATCTTTCTTGCTCTTTTGTTTGTGCACAGGTTTCAACTCTCGGGCCTCAGTTTTCTTGCTAAACTAACAAGACATAAATCTTTTTTCAGTCAAACCGCCAAGGAGCACGTCATGAGCAGTCCCGTAACAACCCAAGTCGCTGAGCTGCAGAACTACGTGAATGGAGCATGGCGCCGTTCATCTGCGACTGAATTCTTCGATGTCACTAACCCCGCCACCTCCGAATTGCTCGCTCGCACTCCCATGTCCTCCCCCGCGGACGTGGATGCTGCCGTCCAGGCTGCCGCTGCCGCATTTGCCTCCTGGCGCTGCACCCCTCCGGGCGAACGCATACGCTATCTCTTCACTTTCAGAAATCTTCTCGAAGAGCACCTCGACGAGCTCTCCCGCCTCGTCACTCTTGAAAACGGCAAAACTTTCGCCGAAGCCAAAGCCGAACTTCGCCGCGGCATCGAAAACGTGGAGGTCGCCTGCGGCATCCCCCTGATGATGCAGGGCCACGTCCTCGAAGACGTCACGCCCGGCGTTGACGAAATGCAAATCCGCCAGCCTCTCGGCGTCGTCGCTGCCATCGTCCCCTTCAACTTTCCCGCCATGATCGCCTACTGGTTCCTCCCCTACGCCATTGCCTGCGGCAACACCTTCATCATCAAGCCGTCCGAGCGCGTCCCGCTCAGCCTCTGCCGGGCCTTCGAGCTGCTGGAAAAAACCGGCTTGCCCAAAGGCGTGGTGAATCTCGTCAATGGCGGCAAAGAGGTCGTCAACGCCCTTTGCGATCATCCGCAAGTTCGCGCCATCAGTTTTGTGGGGTCCACGCCGGTCGCCAAGCATGTTTATGCGCGCTCGGCGGCCTCCGGCAAACGCGCCCAATGCCAGGGCGGCGCGAAAAATCATGTCATCGTGCTTCCTGACGCCGATATGGATCTCGCAACGCAAATCATCAGCGACTCCGCGTTCGGCTGCGCCGGCCAGCGTTGCCTCGCCGTCTCCGTCGCCGTGACCATCGGCGGGGCGCAAAAAACTTTTCGCGATTCCATCGCTCACGCCGCCGCGCAAATCAAAGTCGGCAACGGCCTCGAGCCGGGTGTCCAGATGGGCCCGGTCATTTCAGGAGAGAGCAAGCTGCGAATCGAATCGCTGATTTCCGCTGGTGTCGGCGAAGGTGCCAAAGCCATCCTAGACGGCCGCAACACCAAGCTCCCGAATCACGAGGCCGGCAACTTCGTCACTCCCACGGTACTCGACGGACTTTCCGCTTCCAGCCAGCTCGCCAACACGGAAATTTTCGGCCCCGTCTTGAGCCTCGTTCACGCCGATTCCATCGAAGAAGCCATGGACTTTCTTCGCCGCAGCCCGTACGGCAATCAAGCCTCGCTTTTCACGACCAGCGGCTCCGCCGCACGCAAATTCCGCTACGAGGCACCCGCCGGCAATATCGGCATCAATATCGGCGTAGCCGCCCCCATGGCTTATTTTCCCTTCAGCGGCTGGAAAGACAGTTTCTTCGGCATTCTTCACGGACAAGGCCGCGACGCCGTCGAGTTTTACACGGAATCCAAAATCGTGGTTGAGCGCTGGTCACGCCGGGAAACTCGCAAGTTCTGATACAATCCACAGCCAATCGCTGTCTCCACGGAGCAACAGGATCTTCATCTCCGCCAGTTTGCGATCGAAAGGATTTAATCGTGAGAACAACTCGTATCTCTCACCGCCTTGGCCTCGTCTTCGCTTTCTCTGCGGCAATATGCCCGGCCCTTTTAGGGCAGGCTCCCGCCTCCGCTCCAGCGGATCCGAACGACACTAAAATCGATGAGATTATCAAGGAAACGCAGCAACAAATCGGCGGCAAGAATCTGGCCGGGCTTGTTTGGTGGGTGCCTGCGGAGTTTTGGGAAGCATCCGCGATACAACAAGGGTCTTCTCCGCAGCAAGCTCGGGAGACCTTCGGTTCTCTGCGTCAGTACACCATGGTCATTGTCCTGGCCGGCAAAATTGGAATCGGAAACGTCAATTGGTATCCGGAGAGTGAAGTCCGGGCCAGCACGACCTTGCGGGATTCGGAAGGACAAGTCTACAAACCGCTTACCGATATTTCTTCGGACGCCGTCGGCGTTACCTCGATTATTAAACCCGTGATGGCCAACATTCTCGGCCCAGCCGGACAAAACCTTCACATTATGTTTTTCCCCGGGAAGACCTCCGCCGGAAAATCCATCGCCGATCCTGCCCGCGAAGGCAGCTTTACTGTCTTGATTGACAACCTCGGCGGTCAGCCGCACTCCGCGTTCGAATGGCGCCTGCCTCTTACCAGCATGACTCCTCCCAGATTCTGCCCTATTGGCAAGGAACGCATGGAGGCCAGCTGGAAGTATTGTCCCTGGCACGGCACCAAGCTCGAAAATCTGGCTCCGCCGCCCGCCCTACCCGAACCCAGGAAGAAGGACGAGAAGTCTCCAAACTAGAAAGAGTTGTCCACTCTGCTACCGGTTTTCGATTTTTAACAGTAAACTTTCGCGGCTTCCTTCATTCCGTGACCACTCAACGCATCCATCTCGATGTTCATCACCAAATCGAATCCGCTCACACCCTCGCCTCGAAGTTCTACACTGACCCCGCCATTCTCGACGCCGAAAAATCCCGCATCTTCCGCCGCACCTGGCAACTTGTCGGCACTCTCTCCCAACCCTGCGGCCCGGTTCATACAAACGATGCGAATGCCCCGGCATCCTCTTCGGACCCTGGCTTAACGATCTCCGACCCGGAGACTTTTTTCACCGCCGATGTCGCCGGCGAGCCCGTCGTCATCGTCCGGGATAAGCAGGGCACGCTTCGTGCGTTCAGCAATGTCTGCCGTCACCGCGCCGGACCGATTGCGCTTGGCTGCGGCTCGAAAAATGTTCTTCGCTGCGCCTACCACGGCTGGACTTACACTCTCGAGGGCCGGCTCATCGGCACGCCCGATGTCGAGGGCGTCGAATTTTTCGATCGCTCCACGATGGGCATGGTCCCTCTTCGCTGCGAAACCTGGGAACAATTCATCTTCGTCAACTTCGATCTTACCGCCGAGCCGCTGACTGCTTTTTTAGGCAAAATTCCCGAACAATCGCGAGGCTTCCCATTTGCCGGCCTGCGTCTCGTCGAGCGCCGCGACTACCTCATCGATTGCAACTGGAAGGTCTACGTGGACAACTACCTTGAGGGCTATCACATTCCTGTTGCTCACCCCGGCTTGATGCGCGAAATCGACTATTCGCAATATCGCACGGAAACATTCCGCTACTACTCACAGCAATTCGCGCCGATCCGCGCCGTGAGGCCTGAGGAAGGCGCCGATCGCACTTACGCTCCGGGCGCTGGAGCCTTGAAGGAGGCGTTGTACTTCTGGATTTTTCCCAATCTCATGCTCAACATCTATCCCGATAATATTTCCACCAACTTGATTGTCCCCTTGTCGCACGAAAAGACGCTGACCATCTTCGAATGGTTTTTTCACGAAGCGGGCTCCGAGAAAGCTCGCGAACGCGCGCAGCGCGCGATTGCGTTCAGCGAGGAAGTCCAGCGGGAAGATATCGAGCTTTGCAGAAGTGTGCAGCGGGGCCTGCATTCCGCGACCTACGATCGCGGCCGTTACTCCGTGAAACGCGAAAATGGAGTCCACCATTTTCACTTGCTTTTAGACGAGTTTCTTTCAAGCCGGGAAGTGGCGTGACGGCCCGCGTAGTGCGTTAAATGCTGGAACTAATCTTCAGGGGCTGTGCCGTCCGCGCCGTCGAATCGCGGATAACGAACTCCGGCTCGATGGCGATCTCGGGAACAAACGCTTCGCTCTCTTCAATGCGATGGACAAGAGTTTGCGCAGCGATCTCTCCCATTCTCAACAGAGGTTGCCGCACCGTTGTTAATCCCGGATTCGCGAACGCCGCCCCGGGAATATCGTCGAACCCCACCACCGAGACGTCTTCCGGCACACGCAATCGCGCTTCGTGCAGCGCCCACATCGCCCCGATCGCGGAAATATCGTTGTACGCGAAAAGCCCCGTGAACGGCACTTTCCTCGCCAACAATTCCTTCGCAACCGGAAATCCCACCTCCGGCGTCGATTCCTTGCCTTCGATCTGAACCGTCAACTCCGGCCGGATCACAATCCCCAGCTCTCCCGCCACTTCCTTGATTGCGTTCCAGCGTACTTCAGAGTCCGAGCTGAACACTTGCCCTTTGATAAAGGCAATGTCTTCATGCCCGAGCTCCTTCAAATGTTCCAGCGCTAGTCGTGCCGCGCGCTTATGGTCCAGCACGATATTGGTCACGCCCGCGATCTGCCGGTGCCCTGCAACGGCCACTGTCGGCAGAGACGGCACTTCCTGAATCGAGGTGTCCACGGTGATGAATCCCTCCACACCACGTTCCACCAGCATCTGCGAGTAAGCGGCAAGCAATTTGGGGTCGTGACGGTGTACCACCGTGAGAAAGAAGTAGTTTTTCCCCGTCAGATATTTTTCGATACCGCTGATAACCTGCGAGCCATAAGCGTCCCCGATTTCCTCCGCGATCACGCCAATCGTAAACGTGCGTCTCATTCGCAGCGTGCGCGCGAAAAAATCCGGACGGTAATTCAATTGCTGTGCCGCCTCCAGAATGCGTTTCTTCGTGTGTTCCGGGATGGATCGCGCAGCCGCCGAATTGTTCAGCGTCGCCGAAACGGTTCCCGGGGCCAGCCCGAGATGCTTTGCAACCGTTTTGAGCGTGACCTTTTTGTTCTCTCCGCGCGGGCCGGCCTTCTTCTTTTGGGTCGGTGTCATTTAGAGCCTCTAGACAAGCCTGCTTGCAGTTCGAAAAACAATAAACGAGCTCACCCTACGCGTCCAATCTGATGGCGAGGACTTATATCGTATCGTGAGTATAGCAGGGAGAAGTCCCGCCAAGCCCTTGCCTCCCCCGGCCGCAGGTCCTGCGGGGTTATACGCTGGAGGCCCTTCCTTCCTCTCAGCCGGGATTTGTTTGGGCCAAAAAATCCTTTGCGCTAGAATCCTTGGGATGTCTGTTTCCCCGCCTCGCTTCTATGTCTTGCCAACTCTTCTTCTATTGGTTTTGAGTACCCCGTCGGCGGAGGTCTCGCGCGCCCAAAGCGCTACCGTTCCACTCCCGCCCCCGTCAAAACTGCCGGCCAAAAAAACGAACCATCCCAACCTTCCTCCCGTCCCCCGGTTCGAGGACGTCGCGCACGAGCGCGGCCTGACCGTCTCGCACATCTCCACAGGCGAGAAGCGCTATATCGTCGAATCCATCAGCGGCGGGGTCGGCCTCTTCGATTGCGATGATGACGGCCGCCTCGACATCGCCCTCGTCAACGGCTCTTCCATCGACCGCTTCTCGAAAGGCGGCGACCCCATGGTCACTCTTTATCATCAGGAGCCCGACGGCACTTTCAAAGACATCACTCGAGAGGCTGGCCTCGATCGTCGCGGTTGGGGCATGGGCGTTGCCGTCGCGGATTTCGATAACGACGGCAAACTCGATCTTTTCGTCACCGGTTACGGCGGAAATGTCCTCTACCGCAATCTCGGCGGCTGCAAATTCGAGGATGTCACGGAAAAAGCCGGCGTGCGCGGCGGTGGCTTTAGCACTGGCGCGGCCTGGGGTGACTACGATCGGGATGGCTATGTGGACCTGTTCGTATCGCGCTACGTCCACATCGATCTCGCGCACATGCCGGAATTTGGCAGCAACAAGTATTGCCGTTATAAAGGGCTGCTTGTGCAATGCGGTCCCTGGGGGCTCGAAGGAGAGAGCGATCTCCTCTATCACAATCGCGGCGACGGCACTTTCGAGGAGGTTTCGTTGAAAGCCGGCGTTCACAACCAGATCGGCTACTACGGCCTCGGTGCCGTGTGGTCTGATTACGACAACGACGGTTGGCCCGATCTCCTGGTCGCAAACGACTCCGTCCCCAATTATCTCTATCACAACAATCGCAACGGCACGTTTTCCGAAGTGGGCATGCTTTCGGGTGTTTCCCTCAGCGGCGACGGCACGCAACTCGGAAACATGGGTGTGGACTTCGGAGATTATGACCACTCCGGCCGCTTCAGCCTGTTCATCACCACGTTTCAGGACCAGCCAAAGGCTCTTTGGAGAAATCTTGGCGCAAACAGCTTCGAGGACGTGAGCTGGGCTTCCGGCATCGGCCGCCCGAGTTACTCCGACGTTTGTTGGGGCGCCGGATTTTTAGACATGGATAATGACGGCTGGCTCGACCTCCTCTTCGCCTGCGGCCACGTTTATCCCCAGATTGATTCGCTTGCCTCGGGACCTGGTTACCGCCAGCCTCTTTTCCTCGAACGCAACAATCGCGACGGAACCTTCGACGAAGTCTCTCGCGACGCGGGCCTCGCCGATTTGCCTCTCCAGTCGCGACGCGGCGCGGCTTTCGGCGACATATTCAATACGGGCAACGTCGATGTTGTCTTGCTCAACGTCGGCGAACCTCCTTCTTTGCTGCTCAACCGGAATGAGGACGGCAATCACCGGGTTTTGCTGAAACTCGTCGGGACAAAAAGCAACCGCGCGGCCGTTGGCGCCCGTGTGACCATTCACGCGGCGGGTGTTCGTCAAATTGGAGAAGTTCGAGGAGGCGGCAGCTACCTCTCCCAGAACGATCTCCGCCTCCACTTCGGCCTCGGCAAATCCGCCAAAATCGATAAGCTGGAGATTCGCTGGCCCAGCGGCAAACTTGAGACCTTGGAAAATGTTTCTGCCGACTCAGTCTATACGATCCGGGAAGGCTCCGGCATCATCGCGGCAAAGCCGTTCTCCACGCACAAGTGAAAACTGGTTCGATGGAAATCAGTTCGGGGGGATTTTTCCGCTGGTGGTCAGCCGCTCCAACCATCGTCGTGCTGTGAGTGCTTCACGCCGGTCTCCGTGCTCCTTCAGAAAAGTCCGCAACGCCTGCGCCGCATCCTCATACTTCCCGACGGCTGTAAGCGATTGCGCCACCAGCAGCGCGATTTCCGGCGCCTTATCATTCGAGGTTGCCAGCGCTGCCTGCGACATCTTCAACGCCTCGCTATATCGGGCATTCCGGTAATACGACCTCGCGAGCGCCCACCTCGTCTCCCACGTGCCGGCCGTATCCAATTGCAGCGACTTCTCTAGCGGGGGGATCGCCTCGGAGTATTTATTCTGATCGCAGAATGCCATTCCCAAAGCCGCGAAGGCCCGCGCGTGGTTCGGATCAAGCTGAGTAGCTTTTTCCAGTGCGATTTGCGCTTGGGTCCAGTCGTGTTGTTTCAGCGCCAACACCCCTCGCACGTACAGCACATCTGGGTGCCCTGGGGCCAGACGCATCGCCTCGGCCACATATTTCTCCGCGTCGTTCAGCTTGTCCGCACCCAGCGCCGTCAAGCCCTTTTCAAGCGCTGTCTTTGCTTTGGGGGCGAGCACTGGGTTTCCAGGAACTTTCGCGAAAGTTCCGCCGGTGGAAATTCTCCTCAGGTAAATATCGACTTGCACTCTGCCGGTAACCTGAATCGATACATCCTTTTGCACACTTTCGTATCCGGCCGCTTCGACCGCCACGGTAAATTCGCCTAGAGAATTCACGACCAGCAGCGCGCTCCCACGTGACGTTTCTCCCTGTCTGCTAAGAATTGTTCCATCTCTGTAGAGTTTCACCATCGTCGGCGTCGCGATTGGCTCTCCGGATGCATCGTGCACTGTCACCGTGATTTCCGATCCGTTGCCGAAAGACTCGCGTTCCGCGCTGCCGCTGTCCTGACAATAAGCGGGCCAGGCCATCATCAAACTGGACATGATTGGCAGTAACCATCGCGCAAAGGACACACGCGCGCTTCGAGTCGCTCGCTTCCGAGCCTGCGGCTGCACCAGTTCCCCGGCCCCGTCTGAACGACGCATGAGAGCCCCCGACCAATTGGGGCGAGCCTAGCCCTGCGCGCCAGTTGCGTCAAGGAGAACGTTCTGTTCGCTTGATTTTCTCCAGGCTGGTTGCGGCGTTGTCGCTGACCTGGGTGGCCCAGTGCCTAATGAATGAGCTAGGGCGTTAGCGTTATTTTCTTGCCGGAGTACTGCACGGATTTGTCGGGGGTATCAGTGAGGCCGGCACCGGAACCGTGGTGTTCACGGACAAAGACGACGCGGAAGGTCCGTTTTTCGAGCATGCCTGGGAAAGAACCCGTGCGATCCCCGATCGTCAGCGTTTGTGTAGCATCGTTCCAGGAAAACGGAATCGTCGAGTAGATCCCTTTCTCGTAATCGTACGAATCGTTGTCATCTTCGTAGAGAGTGAAGGCGCCGTCGGCTCCGCGATAGACGCGAAGCTCGATGGGTTCCGCGGATTTTTCCGCGGCGTATTCGATGTCCGGTCCGAGCGGAAGAATCGAGCCTGCTCGAACATACAGCGGCATACGATCGATCATCGTGGCCGCGTCAATTGAGCGGCCGCCCGGTTGCATCGTGCCTGTCCAGAAGTCATACCACTTGGCGTCGGGAAGATAGAGATGGCGAGTTGTGGCGCGGGGTTCGGTGACTGGATTCACTAGAATAGCGGGGCCGAAAAGAAATTGGTCGCCGATGTTTTGTGCGCGAACGTCCTCCCGGAAGTCCATGACGAGTGGTCGCATGATCGTGTAGCCCTCGCTGGTAGTTTTCCACGCGAGGGAGTAAATGTACGGCATGAGCCGATAACGGAGTTTGTCATAAGCGACAAGAATCTTCTGCGCCTCGGGGCCGTACGACCAGATCTCGTTCTGGTTTGTCGTGCGCGTGCCATGCGCGCGGAAGACCGGGCAAAACGTGCCGAACTCGAACCAGCGAATGTAGAGTTCTCGGTAAGCCGGATCGCCGGGATTGGCAGAGACAAAACCGCCAATGTCCGTCGTCCAGTAGGGAAGCCCGGAGAGAGAATAGTTCAGACCCGCGGGAACCTGCCGCCCGAAGGTCTCCCAGTTGGGGTCGATATCGCCGGACCAGACGGCGGCGGCGTTGCGCTGCGTGCCCGCATACGCGGAGCGCGAGAGAATGAAAACGCGCTTCTTGTCGGACGCCTTGCGTTGGCCCTCGTAGACGGCGGAAGTGGTGTAGAGCGGAAATTCGTTAGCAAAGCGCGCGCCGTTCTCTCCACGGTTCACTTTGTTGGTCGCCAGGAGATTTGTTTCCCGCCCCTCGGTCTCCGGCTCGGTCGTGTCCAGCCACCAGGCATCAGCGCCAATCTTGAAAAGAGCATTATTCATCAGCTCCCAGTAGTACTTGCGGGCTTCCGGATTGAACGCGTCATAGAGGGCCATCCCCGGAGGATGAAAACTCTGGACCTTGGTGCGGTCGATGAAGAAACCGCGCTTGTCCATGTCGTTGTAAACGGGAGAGCCGGGACGAAAGTAGGGCCAGACGGAAATCATGAGGTGCACGTTTTCTTTGTGGAGCGCGTCGATCATGCCTTTGGGATCGGGATAATTTTTATTGAATACGGGATCTCCCATCACGTTCCACCAGAACCAGTCCTGCACGATGTTGTCCAGCGGAATGTGCAACTCGCGGTATTTCGCCGCAATGGCGAGAAGTTCCGTCTGCGAGTCATACCGATTCTTGCATTGCCAATAACCGTACGCCCACTTCCCGAAGAGTGGCGCCGCACCAGTCAATTCACGATACGACGCGATGATGCGGTCGAACTCCGGCCCGTAAAGAAAGTAATAGTCCACCGCATCGGAAACTTCGGAGCTCAGGTAGAAGGCGTGGACGAAGCGGTTATTGAATCGGCTGCGCGAGCCGTTGTTCCAGAAAATTCCGTAGCCGTTGCTCGAGAGCAAAAGCGGGATTGAGATGTTGGTGTTGTCCTGTGACAGGTCGACTGCTTCGCCCCGGTAGTTCCACACGCCGCCCTGATGCTGTCCCAGCCCGTAGAACGCTTCCTGCGTGTCCCACATATTGACAAACCGCTCCGAATGATAGGTCTTTTCTCCGTTGACTTTGGTCGGCGTCAGCGTGCGCGTATTTTCCTGCGTGAGCTTGTGTCCGGCCGAGTCGTAGAAAACGATCGAACTATCGGCTCGCTCAACTTCGATTTTTACCTGAGCTGTGCTCAGCGTAATGACTTTCGGATCATCGCTGTGAAGAGAGAACTCCGCTTTGGGCCAGGTACTCTTTATGACCAGAATATCGGGACGCGCTGCCGCGCTTCGCTCAAGGGAATATACGACATGCACAATCGAGTCCGAGCAAACCTGGAATCGCAGAAAACCGGTCTTCAGAACCAGGACGGCACCATCAGCCTGAGGTTCGACCGCATCCACCGGGTTGGTGGCGACCCATTGCGCTCGCAGGGGAGTGCATGTCCCTACGAGCACCAAGAACCCGATGACTTGAAGTGCTCGAATTGAAAAAATTCGCATAGAAGGTATTGAACTCCGTGTACGATAACGATGTTCTTGCGCGATGGCTCGGTGGCACATTGGCACTCCTGCGCTCCACTTGTCAATGCTGTCTCCGACAGGCAACCGCGGGGGGCTTTTCCAGCCCGCCTTCGCTAAGTCCTAGAAAGATAAGGACAAGCTTCACGATTGGGCTCTATCTGTGATACAAGGCGTGAGACAGGGCCGAAGCTTCGTAGTTCTCGCGCCCGGTGGAGGGTCGGAATGGTGCTTGGGGGGAGAATCTGCATGCTGGCGTTCTTGATCGCTTTGAGCCCGGAATTTGCCTCGGCTTTGCCGGGTAAGGAACCTCAAACCGCCCCTGAAAAGGGCGCGCACGTCGTTAAGGCTTCGTTTGGCAAGTTGCCGGACGGGACAGAGATCGAGTCTTACACTCTCCACAACGCTCGAGGCGCTTCGGCCAAAGTCATTACCTATGGAGCGACGTTGACGGAGCTAACCGTTCCCGAGAGACACGGAAAAATGGGCGATGTGGTTCTCGGTTTTGACAATTTGGAGGATTACCTCGGCCAGCACCCCTTTTTCGGCGGGACAATCGGCCGCTATGCGAACCGCATCGCCAAGGGAAAGTTCGCTCTGGATGGAAAGGAGTATCAACTGGCTCTCAACAATGGGCCCAACAGCCTGCACGGTGGCCAGCTTGGCTTTAATCGGCGGGTCTGGAAAGCCGAAGCATTGGAAGAAAAGAATGGAGCGGCGGTGCGGTTCAGCTATTTGAGCAAGGATGGGGAAGAGAACTATCCCGGGAATCTGCATGTAAGCGTTACCTATACGCTGACCAACACGGATGAGCTGAAAATCCAATACGCGGCGGATACGGACAAGGACACGGTTCTGAACTTGACGAACCACAGTTACTTCAATCTGTCGGGCACGGACACGGGCACCATTCTCAAGTACATCCTTTACCTGAACGCCGACAAATACACTCCCGTGGATTCCACATTGATCCCGACCGGCGCGATCGACAGTGTCGTCGGAACTCCTCTCGATTTTCTCAAGCCCACCGCTATCGGGACGCGCATCGCTGAACTGAAAGAGATCGGCGGATATGACCACAATTTCGTGTTGAACGGGAAGGCCGGCACGCTGCGCCTAGCCGCGAAAGTCATCGATCCGGAATCGGGAAGAGAGATGGAAGTCTTGACGACGCAGCCGGGAATTCAGTTTTATTCGTCGATCGGCCTGAATGGGAGCATCAAGGGCAAAGGCGGAGTTGCTTACGAAAAGTACGGCGCGATTTGCCTCGAGACTCAGCATTTTCCGGACTCGCCAAATCATCCCGATTTTCCTTCGACGGAACTCAAGCCCGGTCAACACTTTCGTTCCGAGACAATTTACAAATTCTCGGCCAAGTAACGGCCGTTTCGAATTTGGGTGACCGGTGTTGAGCATCGTAATTGCCTGGACCAGTAAAACGTACGCAGAGGAGCGGCGATTCTGAACTCTATGACCAACCTTTTCGCGTTTGCCGTACCCACCCAGCTCGTTCATCTCTCCGGCGTGGATATTGCCATCATCGCTTTCTACTTCGGCCTCGTCCTTGCCATTGGTTTTTATCTGCGCGGCCGTGCGAATACGGGCGAGGACTTTTTCATGGCCGGGCGCGAAATGACCGCCTGGGTGGCCGGGCTGAGTTTCCTCTCCGCCAATCTCGGCGCCTTGGAGTTGATGGGCTGGGCGGGTTCGGCCTATCAATACGGTATTCTGGCCACTCACTGGTACTGGATCGGCGCGATTCCCGCGATGCTTTTCCTCGCTCTGGTGATGATGCCGTTCTATTACATTTCCAAAACTCATTCCGTCCCGGGCTACCTGAAATTGCGGTTTGGCGAACCCGCGCGCGCCGTCTCCGCCGTTTCCTTCGCTTTTATGACCGTGCTCATGAGCGGCGTCAACATGTTCGCCATGGCCAAAGTCATGCAGATTGTCCTTGGATGGGACATCAATTTCAGTATTTGGGTGTCCTCCCTGACCGTCGCTATTTATGTCGGCCTCGGTGGACTCAGGTCCGCCATTTTCAATGAAGTGCTGCAGTTCTTTTTGATTTGGGCAGGCGCTCTGCTGATCCCAATCCTTGGTCTGTACGAAGCCGGCGGCTGGAACAATCTGAAAATACAAATTGCCCATAGATTTTCGGATCAATACGTACATTTGTGGTCTGGCTTGGGCCACTTCAGCAGCAATCCGATGGGGATCAACTGGATCGGCATTGTCTTCGGGCTCGCAGCGGTTATCTCGATGGGCTACTGGACCACGGATTTTCTCGTCGTGCAGCGCATCCTGGCCGCGAAAGATATCCGCAGCGCGGAGATGGCGCCCATCATCGGTGCGGGATTCAAAATGATGGTCCCGTTCATCGTCATCCTGCCGGGGCTTCTGGGACTGGCCGTGCTTCCCATGAAACTGGTACCCGAATCAGTGGCTTCCGCGACTGGAGCTTTGAGCTATAACGACGTGCTTCCCTTGATGTTGGCCCGCTACTGCGGGCCCGGTTTGCTGGGCTTGGGAATCACCGCCCTAATCGCGGGTTTCATGTCGGGCATGGCCGGCAATGTGAGCGCATTCACAACCGTGTGGACTTACGACATTTACCGGCCTTTGATCAATAGCAAGGGCAGCGACCATCATTACGTGAACATGGGCCGGTGGACGACGGTGATCGGCGTGCTAATTAGTGTAGGCACGGCCTATCTGGTCATGCAGTTTGCGAGCATTATGGATTATGTCCAGGCTCTCTTCAGTTTCTTTATCGCTCCCCTCTTCGGCACAGTCCTGCTCGGGATGCTCTGGAAGCGCGCGACGGGCCCGGCCGGTTTCTGGGGCTTGCTGTGCGGAACGGTGTCTTCCATCAGCATGTGGGCCTGGGTAAAGGCGGATCCATCCGCGCTGCGTTACGTCGCGCTTTCCGCGGATGCCAAGGCCTTGGCGCAGGATATGTTTCAAGCCCTGTGGTCCTTTATCGTTTGCGTTCTGGTGACCGTCGCGGTCAGTCTGGCGACGAAACCCAAGACCGACGCTGAATTGACTGGACTGGTTTACGGTCTCACGGAGGTTCCCACTGTCGGGAATGTTCCCTTGCATCAGAAGCCACTTTTCTGGGCTGGCGTAGTGGCTGTCGTGTTCTTTGTTCTAAACCTTATTTTTTGGTAGTGCTGATTGTCGGAGGCTGCAAGCATGGTTTCCATTTGGTTTTTTATCGGATTATCTCTGCTCGTGAATGGCGTCCTTATTCTTTGCGCGGGGGTGTACGAGATCTGGCATCCTCCGGTGCACCCGGTGGTTTTGTACAGCATGCATGCGAGCGTGTGGTGGGGAGCGCTGATGACGGTGATAGGAGCGTGGTACTGCTACCACTTCAAGCCAGGGCAGAAAAAGGCCTGATGGTGGAGGACCTCCAAGCCGGTTCAGGGCGTACTTGCTTTTGGCTGGGGCTCAGTTGGCGGAAGACGATTTTTTCTGAGCGAAAATAGAATGTAGAGCCGGGTAGATCCGGCGGTAGGTTTGATACCCCGCTTGCATGATTCCGCTGCTTTCGCGGACCGGGCTGACGCGTTTCGCCACGCGCACGGTGGCGTCGCACGCCTCATCCACACTCTTCCAGCATCCAGAGCCGACACCCGCCAGGATCGCAGCGCCATAAGCCGCGCCCTCTTCCGCTTTCAAAATCTCGACTTCGTGAGCGTAAACATCCGCCTGAATCTGCTGCCAGAGCGGCGACCGCGCGCCCCCTCCCCCGAGCCGGATGCGCTCTACCGGCACATGAATTTCCTCGAAGATCGTGAACGTATCCTTCAAACTGAATGCGACTCCCTCGAGGACTGCGCGAATCAGGTGCGCGCGCGTGTGAGACGCGGACAATCCGACAAACGCAGCGCGCGCGAATGGATCGAGATGCGGAGTTCGCTCGCCCATCAGATACGGCGCCCAGAACGCTCCCTCGCATCCGGCTGAAACTGTAGCCGCTTCCGCCGAGAGTCGTTCGTAGGGATCGCGGCCATCCTCGGGGCCGGCGCCAAACCGGTCGCGGAACCAGCGCAGCGATAATCCCGCCGCTTGTGTTACACCCATCACATGCCAGCGCCCCGGAATCGCGTGGCAAAACGTGTGCAAGCGGCCCTTGGAATCGAGCGACGGCCGATCCGTCGCGGCAAAGACCACGCCGGACGTTCCGATCGTCGCGCTGACCACTCCGGCTCGCGTGATGCCCATGCCCACCGCGCCTGCCGCCTGATCCCCGGCTCCCGCGACGACCGGTGTGCCTGGGCGTAGTCCCGTCGCGCTCGCCCCGGCCTGGGAAATCTTGCCGCAAATTTCCTGGGATTCGAACAGTTTCGGAAGCAATTTGGCGTCAATCCCGGTTTTGCCGAGCACTTCGTTCGACCACCTCCGGTTGGCCACATCGAGCAGCAGCGTGCCGGATGCGTCCGCAACGTCGATCGCGGATTCGCCTGTCAGGCGAAGCCTGACGTAGTCTTTAGGCAACATGATTTTTCGGACGCGCTGCCAGTTTTTCGGCTCATTCTCTCGGACCCAGAGCAGTTTGGTGAGCGTGAAATTGGTTAGCGGCGGATTGCACGTCAACTGGATCAAGCGATCCAGTCCGAGGTTGCGCTCCAGTTCTTTCGACTGTGCGTCGGTACGCTGGTCGCACCAGATGAGCGCCGGGCGAATGACTTCGTCGTTCTCGTCGAGCAGGACCGCGCCGTGCATTTGCCCGGAAAAGCCCACGGCGGCGATGGACTCCGCCGCGACTCCGGAGGCCTGCAAGGCTTTTCGAACAGCAATCGCCCCCGCACGCCACCAGTCGCGCGGGTCCTGCTCCGCCCAACCCGGCTCGGGGCTTGCGAAGTTCGCGTGCTCCTCGGTCCCCGACGCCAGAATCACGCCTTGTTCGTCGAGAACGACGGCGCGTGTGCCGCTCGTTCCGACATCAATTCCCAGGACAGGAATACGGCCTCCTACTCAAGCCAAGGATGGACTGACTTGTTGAAACGCAATTCGTGAACGTTCACGATGCTCATTTAAGACTAGCTCCTTATCCTTGTCAACGCGCCATCCTCCTCCTCATCGTTCCCGCCGCCCGATTGACAACCCCTGCCGCGAATCTCACAATGCCTCCGTTCACTCTTTTTAATCAGGTCCTAAAAGAGCCCAGTCAGGAGTCCGCACAATGACCGATCCTCTGCAAACCATCGACCGAAGAAAATTTCTCGGCAAGTCGGCTGCGCTGCTTGCCGGATCAGCGGCGATTCCCAACACCGCCCTGTCCTACTCCCGCATCCTCGGTTCGAACGACCGCATCTCGCTCGCGCACATCGGCACTGGCAGTCGTGGAGGGGATTTGGCCTGGATTGTCGCCCAATTGAAGACCACGCAAAACGTCGAGATTACCGTGGTCTGCGATTTGTGGAAGCTGAACCGCGAGAAGGCCGCCGCGGCCAACGAAAAATATTATGGCCGCGCGCCCAGGTCAATCCAGCACTTGGAGGATGTGCTTCCGCTCAAGGATGTTGATGCAGTGATCATTTCCACTCCGGAGCACTCGCATTCTCCGATTTTGAAAATGGCGGTGGAAGCGGGCAAGGATGCCTACGTTGAGAAGCCTATGGGCAACGTCCTCGCGGAAGTGAAGGCGGCGCGAGACGCGGTGCTCAAGAGCGATCGCATCGTGCAAGTCGGGACGCAACACCGCAGCGAGCCCTATCCGAATGCTGCGCACGATCTGGTGCAGACCGGCGTGCTCGGCGATGTAAGCAAAGTCGAGATCGTCTGGAATTATCATGGGCCGCGGTGGCGCGGCCGCGAAGAAACCAAATTGATGCGCGAGGGAGATACCGACTGGCGCAAGTGGCTGCTGACCAAGCCCTACCGCCCCTTCGACCCAAAGATCTATTGCGAATTTCGCCTCTACAAGGAGTTTTCCAGCGGTATTCCCGATCAGTGGATGAGCCATGCGATTGATCTTGTGCATTGGTTCATGAAGGACAGCTTCCCCAGCACCGCCGTTGCCCATGGCGGTATTTTCGCCTGGCACGACGGCAGGGAAAACGCCGACACTTTCCAGGCTTTGTTCGAATACCCCAAAGGTTTTCTTGTCAGCTACGCAACCAGCTTTGGCAACGATGCCCCTTCTTCCACGCGCTACATGGGCAAGAAAGCGACGCTTATCAACATCGGTGGGGAAGGCAGCCCTCGCTATCAGTTGGTCGAAGAGGTTGGCAATCATGAGGACGATGCGGATATCGACAAGAAGAGATCGGGGAAATACGTTCTCCTCCCGGGCGAAACTGGGCTCCCGCCGATGGGCATCGACGACCGGACTCTCGGGCACATGACCAACTGGTTCGAGTGCATGCGTTCGCGGCAGCAGCCTCATTGCACCGTGCAGGATGGGCTCGCGCACTCGGTTGCAAACATGATGGCCACGGAGGCCTATTGGTCGGGAAAAAAGCAGTACTGGCACGCCGCCGGGGAAACTTTCAGCGATCGGCCGAACGGGAGCTGACTCCATCGCGCGGGAACCGCCCGTGATTCATTCTTAAGCCAGATATTTGAGGGTTTGCTCGATCAAGGCCGAAGTCGGCCCATAGGGTTCGCCGGCGGAATCGAACTCCATCGAACAGTAACCAGCGAAATTGCTCGCCTTCAGAATATCGAACGATCGTTTCAGATCCACGCCGAAATGTTTGCCGTCATCGTTGTCTTCGCCGTCTTTCACGTGGCAAATGTTATAGGCGTGCTGAAACATCGCTTGCAGTGCGCGGTAATTAAAATCCGCATCGCCGCCCATCATGGAATTTGCGAAATCCGGCAACGCGCGTAGATACGGGTGGTTGACGCCTTCGATGACCTTAACCAGAAAAAATGCGTCCTCGCTCGTCAGATCGTCGTTTTCCAGCGTCACCACCACATTCTTTTCGGCTCCGTATTCAGCCACATTCCGCAGACTCTCCGCCGCGCGTTCGACATTTGGCGAGCTATTCTTCGCCATGGCGATGTGCGTCCGTATGCCCGGAGAGCCCATGCGCACCGCGGCGTCCACCCACTTTCTTGCGTAGGCCACAGCCTGCTCGCGGCCGTACTCATCGGCATCATAAAAGCTATGGATCGCCCCGACCGCAATGTTGACAACCCGCACCTTGCTCTTCTGCAGCGCTTCGCGGAAATCCTCCAGGTAATCCGGCTGCAGCGAAGTGAAGTGGCGGCTGTGTGGCTCGATGTTATGAACGTGGAATTTCGCTGCCACATGGGCGGGGAATTCGAGAAGGTTCATGCCGGGGAGACTGCTGTCGCGGTCGCGATTGTCCGGGCTTTCGATGTAGGCCCGGAACGGATACGACGCAATCGAGATGCGCTCGAGAGGGTGTGCGGGAAAGATGATGTGCGGCTCGGAATCGGGATTGCCCACTGTGCCAGCGGTGCTGTTCGCTGTAATCCCGCCAACTGCCAGGACCGACAGCTTCTCCAGAAACGTTCGTCGAGTGAGCAAGTCCATTGGCTGCGATGGCTCCCCTGCAACATGCCAGCGCGGAACAGCATATCACTCCAGGAATCCTGCGGAAGGTGCCGACGCCTCTGCTCAGCCATCGGCCCTTGCCCGGGCGCACGAAATCCACCAAGCTGCACGCGTGAGCTGCGTCCCGGTTTTCTCGCTGCCTACTTCTTGTGCAGCCTGGTTAGCGCCAAGGTTTCGGCGGTTTGGAGGGCGTCGGCGGAATCGACTCGCACGTCGGGAGCGACGCCCGTGCCTTCCCAGTTCGTTTTTGACACTGGATTGATGACCTTGATCCCGGGAACACGGATTGTGAAGTGCTCATCGATTTGATGCGGGCTTCCCATATGGCCACGGCCTGAAGTAGTTTCGCCCACCAGCGTGACACGATTCAGCATCCTGAGGTCGTAGCTGAACGCTTCCGCGGCAGAGAAGGTCGCGGAGGAAGTCAGAACATAGGCAGGTTTGTCCACGAGTTTATTTCCAGGAACCGGGGGCAGAGACCAGGATTCCTCCGTGGAGTTTTCCCCGCGATCGTAGAAGTCGTTCAAGTGCACCGGATGATCGAAGAGGTAGGCTGCGAGCAGCGCGACCATGCTGGCGTATCCTCCGCCGTTATCACGCAGGTCAAAGATGATGGCATCCACACGATTCAGAGAGGCCATGGAAGCCCGCGCGGCTGCTCCGCATACGGAAGGATCGGGAAACGCATTGAATTTCAGGTAGCCGATGTTGTGGGGCAGTATTTTGACCGATTCGAATCTGCAATTGCTCTGCTCCATTACCTCTCGATAGCGGGCAAGCTCCTCCGGCGATGGACGCGGGGGATGGGGAGGAAGCGGTGGAGTTTTGGCGGCGCTGTACACCATGGACAAATAGTTGTCGTGGCTGACCTCGCGCATCTGTTTAGTGAGAAGTTCGGCGAAGGCCATTCCATCGCTCGCCGGGTTGTCATCGCCGCGCTTTTCGTCAGACAGCAGAGCATCCGCCGTTTTTTGAGCCGCGACCGGATCGACGTAGTACTTCACTAGGATCGCCGCGGCGGCGCTGACGATGCGATGGCGCTCCGCGGCATCGAGCGCTGCGGACGGAAGAGCGGTGAGCGGCGCGTTTCCTTCAGCTTGTCGCGAAGTGTTGTCCGGCGCAGATGGGTTCAAAGCATCACCCGGAAGCAAGGCAGGTGCGCGCGAAAGAGCTCCGGTGTCCCGCGCCTCGGGCGACGAGCGCTCGAACGCAATTGAGCGACTATCACCACGCAAGTGCTGGTCGGATTGTTGGGGAGGTCCGATCGTCGCATCGAGCTGCGATGCGGATGCGATTGCTGCGTTTTCGCCGCTGCCGAGAGAGTCTGATTCTTCGCCGCCCGGTGAAGTAGGAGCCGTCCGCACCGTGGAAGGGGAAAGTGCAGCGCGTTGCTGTTGGGCGGAGGCTCGGAAGCGCCGAGAGTGTCCGCCATGGCTCAACAGACCTGAAAATGTGACGAGGGCGCAGGATGCAAGTACTGCTCCAAAGAGGAGAGCGCCAGGGCGTGGCGATTCATCGCCGAGAATATAAAACGAAGGCGTGCCGTGCGCGCGTTGAGCCGAAACGCTGACCAGTTCGGGCTGCGCATGGAAATATTCTCGCGGGAGAGAGATGACTAAATCGAACAGCAGGTCGAACCAGAGGCGCACCGCGGGAAGGAACCCTGTTTCGTCGCGGGCGCGGTCACGGAAAAGTTGCAGAGCATCCTCGCCATAAGATTGGCGGAAATGAGAAGGAAAGAGGCGGAGCAGCCAGGAGTAGATTTTTTCAGACATAATCCCCCCTCAAGATTTTTCTGGTGCGCGCGACACGCAAGAGATCGGCAAGGCGATCGGCTTCGCAGCGTGCAAGTCTGCGGCCGGCGGTGGTGAGCCGGTAATACCGGCGGCGTTCTTGGCCGAGTTTGGCGTCTTCGCGGGGAGCGAGCTCTTCGATGAGCTTGGCTTCGAGCAGAGTTTGGATGGAGCTGTAAAGCGTGCCCGGGCCGAGGCGCAGGCGGCCATCGGTCTGGTCGGCGACTTGCCGCATGATGCCGTAGCCGTGGAGGTCCTCGCCTGCGAGGGCGAGAAGGATTTGGAAAGCGGCGGCCGGGAGAGGATCGAGTTTGCGTTTTGGCATAATTGCTCGATAATCAGTATATCGATTATCGACTATAAATCGCTTCGGGCTTTTGTGCAATATATTTTTGAAGCCAGGGTTGAAGGGCCATCGGGCATGAAACTGAACAAGAAATTCACGGCGAAATTGCAGAAGAGCAAGGTTAAAGGCGCTGGAATCTCAGTTGACCGACGGGTACCGGCAACAAAAAAGTTCCCGCGCACAGCTTGGCCGTGCGGTCGGCCTCCGAAGGCAGGCGCCACATCAGAGACGAGCGCCAACGCTGAGCGTGTTATTCTAGATTCACTACTGCACCGTTGGAGATTGAAATGGAAACACTCGATCGTATAACACAGGACCCCGCCATCATGGGTGGAAAGCCGTGCGTACGTGGCATGCGCGTTACCGTTGGATTGATTGTGGGCCAGATCGGAGCCGGCCATACGATCGACCAAGTCTTGGCGGACTATCCCTACCTTGAGCGCGAAGATGTTTTTCAAGCGCTGCGTTACGCCGCATGGCGGGCGGAAGAGCGAGAAGTCACGTTGCCCCGGGCATGAAATTCCTGTTGGACATGAACTTGTCGCCGCGATGGGTAGCTGCGTTGGCCGGCGCCGGGTGGCAGGCCAAACATTGGTCGGAGATCGGCAAGGTGGATGCGAGAGATCTGGAAATCCTGAGCTACGCAGCGGCGAATAACTATGTCCTGATCACTCACGACCTGGATTTCGGCGCAATCCTTGCCGTCACTCATGGAAGGAAGCCCAGCGTCGTGCAAATCCGGGGCACGGACATCAATCCGGACGCAATTGCTAACCTAACCATAGCGGCGCTGCGCCATGTTGAAGCCGAGCTAGTGGCAGGAGCCCTTCTTACAGTCGAAGCAGACCGCACAAGATTGCGCATACTACCTCTTCGCATTGAGGAATGACACTAAAGACGGCTTACCCCCTCCCTGTTTGAGATCCACACTCTGATGTCGTAGCACCCGCTCCATTCAATCGAACACACTTATTTAGGGGAAAATCTCACCGAACACCACAGGCAAAACAGCAGAACAGGTTCGGCGAAGGCGATTGGAAAGAGCGCAAATAGCCAGGCGGCGCTTTTCGTTCTGATGTGTCGATAATAAAGAACTGTCAAACCGAGCCAAAGAAATGCCGCCAGGTTGATCGGATTGAATAACATTCCCCGTTCAGACAATTCCATATCCGCATGTATGCCCAAAGCTGTTATCAGAAGTGGAAAAAATGCAGAGACAGCGCAGAGACTTGCGTACAGCTTGGCGTTCGTTACCGTCATGGAAGGCTCGTCCCTTGCCGATGATGCTCGTACAACTTGCTCGCGCCAAGGTCTTGGATTTGCTGATGTGTTCGTGCGGAAACTACTGTGCTCAGAGCTTGATTGGCGCGCAAATCGAAGCTAACTGACTGCTCTTGGGTCGGGCTGACCAGGCCATGTCAGAAGCGTTCAGCGGCGCCGGAGACTTCTAGTGGATGCGGAGTGTATTCGCCGGGTTTTTCGCCGCAAAGGCGCGGCGTCGGGAAAACCTTCGTCGGATTGCTGAGCTGCAACGGGTCAAACGCGCAGCGCACACGCTGCATGGTGGCCAGGTCGGGTTCCGCGAACATTTTCGACATCATTTTCTTTTTGTCTTCGCCGACGCCGTGCTCGCCGGTGATGGAGCCGCCGGCAGCGATGCAAATTTCCAGAATGACATTGGAAAGGGCTTCGGCGGCGTGCTCCTGGCCGGGAATGCGGCGGTCGTAGAGGACCATCGGGTGGAGATTGCCGTCGCCGGCGTGGAAGACGTTCGCGACGCGCAGTCCGGCTTCCTTGCTCAACTTTTCAATTTCGCTCAAAACGCGAGGCAAGGCCGTGCGCGGAATGACGCCATCCTGCACGATATAGTTGGGCGAGATGCGCGCCATCGCGGCGAACGCCGCTTTGCGCCCTTTCCAGACGAGCGCGCGTTCCGCTTCGGATTGCGCGACGCGGATTTCCGACGACGCATGAGCGCGGCAGATTTCGCTGACGTTCGCCATAAGGAATTCGACTTCCGCGGCGGGGCCGTCCAGCTCGACGAGAAGCAGCGCGCCGCACATCGGATAATTGGCGTGGACCGCTGCTTCCGAGGCCTGGATCGCGAGGCGGTCCATCATTTCGATGGCCGCGGGGAGCATCCCCGCCGCGATGATGCTGCTGACCGCGGCGCCCGCCTCGTTCGTTCCCGGAAACGCCGCGAGAAGCGTCTGCACGCATTCGGGCCGCTTGACGATGCGGAGAATCATTTTGGTGGCGACGCCGAGCGTGCCTTCGGACCCGACAAATACGCCGGCGAGATCATAGCCGGGCGCGTCGAGCGTTTTTCCGCCGAGGTGCACGAGCGTACCATCCGGCAGAACGACTTCCAGGCCAAGAACGTGCGTGGTGGTGAACCCGTACTTCAGGCAATGCGCGCCGCCGGAATTTTCCGCGACGTTCCCGCCGATGGTGCACGCCGATTGCGAAGACGGATCGGGCGCGTAGAAATAACCTTGCGGCTGGACCCGCGCGGTCACGTCCAGATTGATGACTCCGGGCTCCACCACAACGCGTGCGTTGGCGAGATCGACTTCGAGGATGCGGTTCATCCGCGTGAGGCTGATGACGATGCCGTTTTCGACCGGCAGCGCGCCACCGCTTAGGCCGGTGCCGGAGCCGCGCGCCACGAAAGGAATTTTTTCGCGATGGCAGAGGCGGAGAATGGCTTGGACTTCGGCGGTAGAGTCTGGGAGCAGGACGGCGCGAGGCATTTTGTGGAAGTAGGTAAGCGCGTCGCATTCGTACGTGTGGAGCTCGTCGGGGGAAGTGATTAGGTGGCGGGGACCGACGATTTGGCGGAGTTCGGTGAGGAGGGAAGAGTTCATGTTTGCTGGAAGCAGAATACTACGATGGGCAAAGGATAGGGAGGCGGCGCACGCAAGAAATCAGCTTCCGCCCATCCAGCTCGCTTGGACTTAGCCGCGTGGTAAGACATCAAATATCTCGCCAACGCTTGTCCGAATCGAGTCTGTCAAATTCCAGCGTACCAGGCGTAGCCGCCTTCGGGAGAGGCGGAGCCGAGCCCCTTGCCGAAGCGTTTGATGTCGTCGGTAAGCGTCAGGTGGTTTATGAATTTGACGCTCTTATAGCCGAGCTGGCGGGGGACGCGCAGCCGCAGCGGGCCGCCGTTGCCGACGGGCAAGTCGCCGCCATTCATGCCATATGTGAGGAACGTTTGCGGGTGCAAGGCATCGGCCATGTCGATGCTGTCCCACCAGTTGGAGTCGATGGAGAAGTAGACGACATATTTGGCGTGCGGCTGCACTCCGACAGCATCGAGGACATGGTGCAGAGGCGCGCCGATCCACTCGGCAATGTAGGACCAGCCCTCTTCGCACTGCACCATGGTGATCTGGCTGCGAGACGGAAAACTCTTAAGCTGTGGGATGGAAAATGAAGCGGGGCGGTCTACGAGGCCGTCGATGGTGAGGCGCCAGTCGGCGAAGCCTTCGGCTTGAAGGCGCTTGAAAGCGTCCGGGAGGGGAGGGATTTCGTTAGCGAGAGGACGCTTGGAAATCTGGCTGGGACGAAACTCGCGGGCCAATGAGTGAACAGTCACCAGACGCTGCGACGCGTAGTTCAGCGTTTCGCCCAGGCCGAAGATTCCGCCGTGATCCGGCGGGACGAGTCCATACTTTTGCGCGAGGCGCGCGGCCACGCCGAGGCCCGCGGCGCCGGCGGTGGCCGCGAGCCCGGTTGTGATCAGTTTGCGGCGCGAGAATCTGCTCATGGGCGCTCCTTTTCTAATTCCCCGGGGGTGTGGCGGCGCGGCCGCTGATCATGGCGCGCGTTCGGCTCCAGAATCCGGCCAGAAAAACCATTCCGACGTGGACGAGAAGGAACAGCACCAGCGCCAGGGAGACAAAGAAGTGAAGCGTGCGCGCGGATTGCTGCCCGCCGAGCAAATTGACGGTGAACGGAAACGCGGAAACGAAGCTGGGCGACATGGCCAAGCCGGTCCAGATGACCAGAGGGAACAGAACGAAAATCACGAACAGGTAGGCGAGGCGCTGCGGCAGATTGTACGACCACGCTTCTGCTTCAGGCGGGCGCTTGAAACCCGAATGAGCGGCGATGGCGGCAGCGAACCCGCGCAACGAGCGGTCCGGTTTGGCGGGGAGCAAATCATCGCGCAAGTGCCCGGTGAAGAACGCCGAGAGTATGTAGAGCAAGCCGGTCAAGATGACAATCCAGGCAGATTGAAAGTGGAGATAGCGGCTCCAGCCGTTTTGGTCCGGGAGGACGTAACCGTAGCCCGTGGGAACCAACGCACGCGAGGAAGGGATGGGGATTTTGAAGAGCGGCGTGGTCAAAACATTGCCGGTCTCTCCCCAGTAGAAGCGCGGATGAGAGGCGACGATTTCCGCGCCGGTAATGAGCAGCGCAAAAAAGCAAAGCGTGGTGATCCAATGCGTGACGCGCACGAGGAGCGAGTGCCGCGAAGCAACCGCCGCGACCGGGACGGAGGAGGCAGAGGTTTGACCAGAAGCGGCTAGAGGCGCCGCCGCAGATTCCGTTCTCGCCATTTGTAGCTCCCTGCTGAGGCTCCGATGTGCTTCCCCGGGTTTGACGACATACTACCATGCTGCACCGCTGAAACGGACGCGCTCTTGATTACAGATACGCTCTCTGCGGCGATTGCGTCGCATTCGCAGGTGTGGAGCTCGTCGGGGGAAGTGATCGGGTGGCGGGGGCCAACGATGTTGCGGAGTTCGGTGAGGAGGGAGGAGTTTAATGTGGATGAGAGAAGGACAGTACGCTGACCGGGGAATGGAAATAAGAGCGGACCCGATATATACTTGGTTTTTCGTCTGCAGCGACGTGCCAAACAAGCGCGTTCTTCGGAGATTATTCTCTCAGCCCATCGACTTCAGCGATCTGGCAGCTGGCTTCTTTGTGATCCATTACGAATCGCACCTCGACCGGTTCGGTTCCTGCATTAATTAAAACTGGCTTCGAGCACCAATCGTTTCCATAACTCACCCAGTGGCTCGCGTGCAGGTGGTAGGAATATCCTGCATAGACTATGAGTGTTCCAGCTCCGTTCTGGTCAAGGTCGACGTTCACATAGCTCCCCGCATCTCCCGGATGGCGTAAATCTTCCAGTTGTATATAAATCGTTTTCATCGGCTTTCCGTCTAGACCAGTCGCAACAAAATAAACGGTGCGAGGTTTGGCGATTTCGCGTATGGGGAGTTCCAGCTCCCTGACTTCCCCAAGGCCAACGCTGACCACAATAGCATCCTTCTTGTCAGTCACTCCTGGATAGTAGGTCGGCGGGAAAGGAGCATCTGGCTTCGGAGAACTATTAATATTCACGCCAACGTAATAATCTCCAGCGGGCAGCGGCCAAAGATCGAAGCCGTCCTTTTCGTCAGTGAAATCCCATTTCCCGCTGATTTGGTTAGGTCTAGTCAGGTTCGTAGGAATTGCAACGACCTCAATAGTTTTCGATTCCATCCCGGCTGGAAGGGTTAAATGTCCTCGAATCCTCGTGTTAGGCTGGAGAAGATAATTAATGTTCGCGCATTGACCGCTGGTTAGGCTGGCTTGGTAGTTGTCTTCATATTCGTGACTGAAATCAAGGCTCTTCGGGATTTCCGGAATCACTCTGTAATTGCCGACCGGCAACTCGCTAAATTCGTAGGAACCGTCTGACTTAGTTTTTGTAGAGGTCGTGAAGCTAAGGCTTTCGGCATGAAGGACCATGCCCTGGTAAGGCCGCGGCGGGACATCATTCTTAAGTTCGTCTCCTTGCCAGCCCGGTCTGGTGTGAAAAATGTGACCGAAGATGCTGGCCGTTCCTTTTTTGACCAATCCTTGGTACTGCCGTATTGTTAGTTCGTCGTCAGGCGAGCCACTCAGAATCTGGT
>Ga0070730_10000586_pt1 | contig 40824 bp, 37 predicted proteins | sample Coa_R1_3_FD_66447 | JGI IMG/M metagenome (GOLD analysis project Ga0070730, IMG submission 66447) | Surface soil microbial communities from Centralia Pennsylvania, which are recovering from an underground coalmine fire - Coalmine... | ecosystem: Environmental > Terrestrial > Soil > Unclassified ...
GGCCTCGCTGCGTGCGAAGGCTCGGCGCTTTTCGCGTCCTGAGCGTTCGCCTCCGTCGCCAGAAACACAAGCGCTGTAGCCACTATAAAATGCTTCAACATTTTCGCTTTTCCTCCCGATCTGATGTGCCCGTTCATTTTGTACCCGTCTGCGCTAGCCCAGACTCCTCGTCCAGGTTTTCGATTTTCAAGTCCCTCACTTCGATCTGCTCGATGACCAGGGGCCTCGGCGGTACTTCGTGGTCTTCGGTAACGACCGCTCTTGCGTCACCTGTTTGACTGCGCCCTGCTGCGTAGAAGCGTTTCAGAAATTCCTCTTCTTCCGGTTGTATCAGCACTTCCGGTTCATGGTTCGCATTACCTGCGAGATTCTGTTTCTCCGGCGCCCCAATGGCTTTCGCGGAGTAACGAGTCTTGCGTTCAGGCGCTAAGCTCAACTCCACTCCGCCTGCCCCAGTAGGCACCCTGTTCGAAAAGGTGATCGCCTCTGTGCGAGCTTGATTGTGAGCGTCACGCGGCAGACTGAGGAAAACAGCGGCCAGAGCGATTGCGGCAGTCGCACATACGAAGGCCCAACCTGGAATGGGATTTCGGGCGGGAATTGTTTCGGTTGCCAAGTTTGCCTTTACATTAACAAGAAAGGAAGAATGCACTTTTGCGTTGGCAGCTTCGTGTAGTCCGGCATCGACCGCGGCGAAGAGAGTCCGTTCGGCGGCTAACCTCGCGCCGCAGAGAGCGCAGGCTTCCACGTGTTCGCGCAAGCTGCTGGGCAAAGCAGCCCCGTCGGCCGCTGCTTCCATCAACGCTTCTTTGTATTTGTCACATAACATTGCAACTTCTCCGCTAATTTCTTGCGGCCTACAAACAGCCGCGATTTCACCGTACCGATCGGCAGCCCGAGCATGTCTGCAACTTCTTCCAACGTGTGCCCTTCCATCGCCGCCAGCAGCAGCACCAGCCGCAGCTTTTCCGGTAAGGCGTCCAGCGCACGATCGAAGTGCGCTTGAAACTCGCCCGAAGCTGCAAGCTCCTCGGCCGTGGCGGGTGCCGGACGCCTCGCCGGGCGCGCCCATTCGGTCTCTCGCAGCTCCCGCCGCTTTGCGGAACGCGCACGGTCTAGTGCCAGCCGAAAAACGATGCGCACCAGCCACCCGCGAAAACGTTGCGCGTCCCGCAACCGGTCGAATCGCCGGTAAGCCCGCAGCAGCGCGTCCTGGGCCACGTCCTCCGCGTCCGCGTCGTTGCGCAGTACTCCGCGCGCCACGCGATAAGCCAGCGGCCCGCACTCCGTGAGCCGCTCTTCAAACTCGCGTCGTTTCGCCGCGTGCGCCGCGTCTCGGCTCCACTCTTCTTCCGCGGCGCGAATTGGCTGGATCAGAGCCAGCTCCTGCATTCGTTCTCACGTGCGAGCCAGCTTCGCTCGCCCTCCCAGTACATTTACTAGACGCCGCGGTGCGTCCCACGGTTCGTCCCCGAGCACATTTGGCACAAATCGCCAACCTAATCCAAACTCCGCTTAGGCCGGACTGTCCAAGAATGGAACAGCGCCCTATTGTCCTGGTTCCAAAACGGGCAGCCAAGCCAAGGTTTCCTCCCCCAAGCATCATCCCTTCGCCCCGGACCTCACATTCCCTATTCGGCTGATAAACGATTTTAACTCTCGCAATTCGATGCGCTTACGCGGCCCACCTTTCCGCGAGCAGAACTTTGCCAGCCGCGGCGTTCTGATCTCCCCTCGTGGCCCTTCGCCTGCATTTCGCCGTGGCATGCGGCCCCTCTCGCAAAATGGCAACAGCGCTTGCGTACTCCAGCGACCGTTCATCGCCCTGCCGTTTCTAGTGCTCCTCGCCGCCGCCGCTTGCAACCAGGGCTGCGCCGCCAGCACGGTGAGCAGCGTAACTTCCCCGGTTGCCACACCGCCACTTCCGCCCCCGGTTCCGGCTGCGATCGCTGTTACGGTAACGCCCGCCGCCGCTTCGCTCCTTCTCGGCACCTCGCAAACTTTCCGCGCGAAAGTCACTGGCACCACGGATACCAGCGTCTCCTGGACCGTCAACGGCATCCCTGGAGGCACCTCGGTCGTTGGCACCATCACCACCGCGGGCGTCTACACCGCTCCTGCCAACCTTCCTTCCAACCCCGGCGTGCAAGTCACTGCCACCAGCAACGCCGACCCCACGAAATTTGCCGCCGCAACGCTGACTATCACCAGCGACATAACCGTCTCGCTCACACCGGTGGCCACCAGCGTAGAACTCGGCGCCGAGCAAGCTTTCCATGCCGCCATCAGCAGCAGCGGGCAACCGAGCAGCGGTATTCGCTGGAGTATCTCCGGGCCGTCCTGTCCCGCCGCCTGCGGCTCTCTCGATGGCAATGGGAATTACACCGCTCCGCAAATACTTCCAGCCTTTGCCACCGCCACAATCTCGGCGCAGAGTATCGCGGATCCCTCGAGGCAAGCTTCAGCCAGCATTACGATCACCAGCAGCTTTTCGCTCCAGCTCACCGCGCCCGCCGCCGTCGCCGCCGGCGGCTCCGGCGTAATCGCGGCCACGCTCACGCCAGTGGCAGGCTCTAATCCCAGCACCTTGCTATCCTGGGCGCTTTCCGGGCCCGGCTGCAGCGGCGCCAGTTGCGGAATTCTCGCGGTGGTGACCACGCAAGCCTTGGGTGGCGGCGCAATATCCGCCTCCGCAACCTATACCGCTCCGGTGACTCCGCCAAGCCCCAACACCATCGTCATCACCGTCACGCCGCAAGCGGACCCCACTAAAAAATCGCAGGCCAGCATATCCATCCAGCCTGGCGTCGGCGTCACTCTCTCCCCGGGCACCTTCACTCTCACCGCCAACCACCGGCTCACCCTCGCCGCCCAAGTTTTTGGCAGCACCAACACCGCTGTGACCTGGACCGTGAATGGCTTCCCCAACGGCACCGGCAACGTGGGACAAATCTGCGTCACCGCCAGCAATCCGTGTCAACCTCTTCTTGCCGGAAACAATCTCCAGGTCGACTACCTGGCTCCCGGCGCAATTCCTACCCCTAATCCCGTCAGCGTTGTCGCCACCAGCGTCGCTGACCCCACTCGCAGCGCCAGCGCGCAGATCACCCTAATCAATCACGACGTCGTAACCGTTTTGCCCTCAACCGTGACTCTAGCTCCACTGGCCGTTCAGCAGTTTTCCGCCACCGTCCTGGGAGCCAGCAACCAAAGTGTCGTCTGGCAAATTCAGGGAACCGCGTGTTCGGTGGCGGGTGCATGCGGCGCCATCGACGCCAACGGAATCTATACCGCGCCGGGTTCCACGCCTTCCCCTAATGCATTCACCGTCGTGGCCATCAGCTCCGATGATCCGCTGCAATCCGGATTTGCCAATGTCGCCATCGCTACCGGCGCGAACATCCTGGCTCTGCACCCTGCCAGCGTCTACGCGGGAGCAGCCAACGGCTTCACCCTGCGCGTGGATGGAAGCAATTTCAGCATTTCCGCTCCCAGCGGAGGTTCCGTGCTGCTGATCGGAGGTTCCGCACGCACGACCAGTTGCAACTCCGTCACCGAATGCACGGCGCCAGTGACGGTCGCGGATGTCGCCGTCCCCGGAAACCTGTCCGTGCAACTTCGCAATCCGGACGGCAGCACCTCCAACAGCGTCTCTTTGATCGTCGTCGCGCCCAACGCCTCCGACGAAGTTATTTCCCTCACCAGTGCCGCGCCCTCTACCGGTTCCCAGGACATCATCGTCGTCGACCCGACTACCGCAGGCATATCTCTACCTAATGCTGATGTCGACTTGAACGTCGCCGCACTGGGAGTCTTCTCTGCTGCCTCCAACTCCTGCACGCTCGCGGGGAATCCGGTTGCTCTTCTACGCCCTTCGACCGGGCTCGCTGCCGCGGACATATGCCTCTTTTCCGCCAGCGGACTGGATACCAGCATGGCTTACACCATTACCGGGTCCGGCGACGTCACCGTAATCTCCCAGCAGCCTGCCGGTCTCGGCATTATCCATCTGACGCTGCAGATTTCCGCCACCGCCATTCCCGGCGCCCGCACCCTGTTCATTCAAAACACAAATCTGGACAAGACCGCCGCCACCGGCGCCCTGGAGGTGCAGTGATGAGCTTCGCGCAACGCCGCAAATTTTTGTGGATCTGCTTCCTGGCCGGCTTGCTGCTGCTCGGCATAACCGCCGCCTTCACCGGCGCCACCACATTCGCAAGGTTGCGCTTCGAGGATCTGGCCCAACAATCTTCCGCCGTGGCCCGCCTCCGTTGCCTCAGCTCCGAGTTTCGCTGGGAGCGCGGCGAGCTGTGGACCGAAACCCGCTTCGAAGTTCTTGAGCGCAATAAAGGCCTGCTTTCTGGAATCATCACCGTGCGCACCATCGGTGGCATCTCCGGCCATCTGCATTCCCACGTGGACGGGGTGCCGATCTTCCGTCAGGGCGAAGAAGTTTATCTATTCTTATGGGAGCGTCCCGGCGAACCTTATCGCGTCCTCGGCTGGGCCCAGGGCACCTTTCGCATCGTTCGAAACGAGAACTCCGGAACGGAAACCGTAACCCAAGACTCCGCCCTGGCTCCCATCTTCGACCCACGGACTCACGCCTTCCGCCACGGCGGCATTCGCAATCTGCCCGTTGCACTCTTTGAATTGAAACTGCGTAAAGCATTGGAGCAAGGAAATTGAGGCAGGAACCCAGCGGGGCGCCTCTGCGAACCTCTGCGCCCTCATCGTCTCTGCGTTATTTTTTTTCTTCACCTGGAGAATTAGAGATGAAACCAGCCTGCCAGACTTTTCTTTACAGACTTTCTTCCATTTTACTTTCCGCGCTCTTTGTCACCGCGACGGCTCAATCCGCCGCCGGCTACGCCTTCAACCAGGTAATCCCCGACGTTCGCCAACCCGTCAGCCTCTCCGGAGGCTCCGCGTGTCCCGTCCGCGCGCACCAACTCAGCGCATCCTCCAGCATCGCCGTTCGCTGGAGTACCGCCCTTAGCACCAGCCCGGTTTCCATCATCACTCAAAATCAAACCACCGCCACGCGCCTCACCGAAATTGAACAAGTCATCTCCGAATCACTGGCCGTGTGGACCGGCGTTACCGGAACCACGCTCAATCCCGCCACCCTCGCTCCGCTAGCTCGCGTCTCCTCGCAAAACGCTTGCGGGTCCGACGGCCTCAATTCCATCTGCTTCGATCAAGCTGACATGGCTTTCACTCCCGGCGTCCTGGCTTTCACGCGCGTCATCACCTCGGACGCTCTTGGCGAGCAAATTGGCAGCGGCCCCATCGCCACCCAACTCGGCCAAATCCTCGATGCCGATGTCTACTTCGATCCCACGGATTCGCAAATTGCCTTCGCCACGCCCGCAGCGCTGCCCACCTCTCCCCAAGCCTACGACCTGCAATCCGTGCTCACCCACGAGCTCGGCCATTTTTTCGGTTTCAGCCATTCCGCTGTGTGGAGCGCCATGATGTACCCCTACGCTCCCGCTCCCGGCACTTTCACCGGCCCGCGTCCTACCTTGCAGCAGCCCGACGCCCCGCTGGCCGACGATGATCGCACCGGTCTCCGTATCCTTTATCCTGATCCTGGCGATGCCGTAAACGTCGGCACCATCTCAGGCCGGATCTTACCTGCCAATCCGCTTTCCTTGCCCTTGTCTCCGCCGAATGTGACCGGCATTTTCGGCGCGCATGTCGTTGCGCTGGATCAAGCCAGCGGCGCGGTCATCGCCGCCACCATCGGGGGCTGGAGCTGCGCCGCCCCCGGCCCCGCCCAATTTGACGGCGCCTACGAACTCGACCACTTGCCCATCAACCGCAGCTACACCGTCTACGCCGAGCCGCTCGACGGCGTCGTCTCCCCCGCTCAAATTTCCCCTGCCATCGCCACCCTGTGCCGTAACTCCGCCACCGACCCCGGCTGGCCCCCGCTGCAAGCCTGCGTCGTCCCCAGCGCCAACATCAGCTTCACCACGCGAACGCGCTAAGAATGTTCGCGCGCGCAGACAGTGTAGCGTTTTAAATTGTTTGTCGAATTACGCGATTTCCCGGCAGAAAACTGAAGCGAAAGAAATGTAAGGCAGAGAAAAAAGCTTACGAAGTCCGAAAAAAGGCCGGCCATGCAAACCCTACCCGACCAGGATACGCGAAAAATTGAACGAAATAAGTTCAGCCGTTCACTCGCAGCGCGCGCTGCCGGCATTCTGCCGGTGCTCGCTCTTACCGCCGCCGCGACTTCGCCAGCAGCCGCAAAATCTCCAAATACAGCCAAATCAGCGTTACCATCAACCCGAACGCGCCGTACCATTCCATGTACTTCGGCGCGCCCATGCCCACGCCAGTTTCGATCATGTCGAAATCCAGCACCAGGTTCAGCGCCGCAATAATCACCACAAACACGCTGAACGCAATCCCAATCGGGCTGCTACTATACAAAATACCGACATTCACATGGAAAAAACCCAACAGCATCGCAACCACATAAAACAAGGCGATTCCTCCGGTGGCCGCGATGACGCCGATCTTGAATCCCTGCGTCGCCCGAATCACCCCGCTCTTATAGGCCAGCAGCAAAACAAATAGCGTCGCGAAAGTCAGTCCCACCGCTTCGATGGCGATGCCCGGGTACGATTTCTCAAAAATCGCCGAAATCCCCCCAAGCACCAATCCTTCCAGCAGCGCATACAGTGGCGCGGTGATCGGCGCCCAGCTCCTCTGGAAGATCGTCACCAGCGCGGTAACCAACCCGCCCAGCAGCCCGCCGATCATCCACGGCATGGCGGCCTCCGGCGTTTCCGAATGCGCCAAGCCCCACGTCCACGCCGCCGTAACCACCACGCACAGCAGCAGGACGCCGGTTTTATTCACCGTGCCTTGCAAGGTCATCGCCCCGCCGGCGGCTACCTCACCGCGAAAGGCCTTTTCGTTCAGCGCAGGATTCGACGTACGAAACGGATTAGCCATGTGAACTCCCTTAAATATATAAACCCAGTTTATACCCGCGAAAATCGCTCTGCAAACGCGCACACTTCCAAATGGAGAATAAAAGCAGCGAAGGAGGACTACAACCAAAGGAGTGGTAGCGCTAACGGGAATCGAACCCGTATTTTAGCCTTGAAAGGGCTACGTGCTAACCGTTGCACCATAGCGCCACGTTTCCATATTAGCATGCCGCCGCTGCAAAATTCCCCTCCGCCATCGCACCACAAGCCGTCCTCGCGGAGCGCGTGCTTCGTCGCTGCGCCCAGTTTTACGGCTCGCCTATGTCACTAACGCCGCCGCCTACTTAGCCGCTTGGCCCATTCGTGCGCTGTCAGCTTCCGCTCGCTTTCCATTGGCATCGCGAGAGTGTCTCACTCGCTGCCGCGCGGCCATTTCTGCGATAAACTCGGGCGCGTTCCGATACCGCGCCACAGCCTGCGCAAAACGGAGGACACCTTGCGATCACTGTTCCTGGCTTTCCTGGCAACCACAGCCTTTCCTCTGTTCGGTTTCGCGCAGTTGGCATCTCCGGCGCCGCAGGCCGAAACAACTAAAGCCGCGAGCGCTGCGCCAGCCCAGCAACAACCCCCGAAGCAAGACCTTTCGGCTCGCGTCCCCGCGGCCAGGGCCGCAGACGTCAATTCCCTGGACTCCATCCTCAAAGCCGTCTACGACGTCATTTCCGGGCCCGCCGGCGACCGCGACTGGAACCGCTTCCGCTCCCTCTTTGTGCCGGAAGCTCGCCTGACCTCCGCCACCAGGAATAAGGACGGCTCGATTTTTCTCACCGACGTGGAAGGCTACGTCCGCGGCGCCGGCGGCTACTTCAAGACCCACGCCTTCTACGAAAGCGCCATCGCCAACCGCGTGGAGAAATTCGGCAACATCGCGCAAGTCTTCAGCAGCTACGCTTCCCGCAACGCCCCCAGCGAAAAGCCCTTCGCTCGCGGGGTCAACAGTATCCAGCTTTTCCACGACTGCGCGCGCTGGTGGGTCATCAGCATCCTCTGGGACGAGGAATCCCCCAGCAACCCGCTCCCCGCCGAGCTAGCCACGCCGCAAAAATAATTTGTCACCCGAAATCCCGCAGTCCCTGCGGGGCGCGGCTTGTCGCCCAGGTCCAAGCCCGTATCTTGGCGGGGCTTTTGGTCCGGAAACCTAAACCGATCCGACCGCCTTACCTTTCAGGAATTTAGTGTCGGCAGCTAGGCCGAAGCCTTCCAGTGCGTTGCCTTGCAATCGCTTTGCGAGGGCGTTGATCTCGTCGACGCCGAAGTTCTGCGGGCTGACGAAATACCGCAACTGCTTCTCTCCCGCGGGAGTCTCGATAATCCGCAGAACGGCGTCCGCCACGTCCTGCGCATTCCCCGCCGTGGAGGAAAGCGCCCCGCCGACCTTCGCAGGAAACTCCTTGACAGCGCCATACGTCTCAGCGCGAGCCACGTCGGCGCCGGCCACGAAATTTCCGAAAACGGCAGTCTCATACTGCCCGGGTTCCAGAATCACCGATTCAATTCCTTGCCCGGCCAGTTCGTAGCTGTACGCTTCGGCCAATGCCTCCAGCGCAAATTTGCTGGCGCAGTAGAAACCCATGGAAGGAAGAACCAGGCGGCCGGCGCCGCTGCTGACGTGCATCAGCACGCCGCTGCGTTGCCGCCGCATGTGCGGAAGCACCGCGCGATTTACGCGCACCGAGCCTAGAAAATTCGTGTCCATCAGCCGCTGCGCTTGTTCCGTGGTGATGGTTTCCGCCAGCCCGGAGAGCAGGTAGCCGGCGTTGTTGATGGCCACGTCGATGCGGCCGGCTTTGCCGATGGCGGCGTTCACCGCCCGCTCCACCGAGGCATCGTCGGTCACATCCATTTCCAGCACGTGAATGGGCAGCGCATCCTTTTCCGCCAGCGCACGGATTTCCGCGGCATTTTTGGCGTTGCGACCTCCGGGATCGCGCATGGTGGCGAAAACGGTATGCCCCTTGCGTGCCAGCGTTTCGGTAAACAGCCTGCCAAACCCGGTGCTCGACCCAGTGATAAGAACCACTTGCTTGGAATTCATGGTTATCGCCTCCTCGTGCTTGTTACCCTGAAACGAGTTGGATGCCGCAAGCAATGTAGCTGATACAGCGGTCGCAACGAAGGGCGAGAGTGAGCAGTGGGTGGTGGGCAGTCGTAGGGAGTGGATGGAGGGATACCCACACCCCGGGTGTTTTGCGAAAAGAGGCTGCAAGCTATTGAAAACAAAGGAAAGGAACGACGGAAAAAAGAGGCAACAGCGTTCAAGAGGCTGTAAACGGTTGAAGGGTGAGGACTTAGGGGCGGAGTCGCGGGAGGACGCAGCGAGGTTTGTTCCAGATAACACACGAAAGGATACCACAGATCTGGACGTATGCCAATAGTAAACTTGTAAGCTCCAATGTTCGAGTGGGTTGCGGAACTTAGCCCACCAGCGGATCCCTAGCGTACTCGCCTATTGCTTTTCTCAACTTCCAGAGATACCTTTGCCAAGTCTTCTTTTGTCAACGAGGTACTTTATGCGCAAGATACCCGCCCTCCTTGCGTTTGTGATTTCAGCATCTTTTCTTCCGCAGATAACGCTAGCCCAAAAACGCGCCAAGCTGAAACTAAACGATGACGTCGCTTTGCCGTCCGACTTTGCTCTCGATTACCAACTCGGTTTATCTGAGCGAGGAAAGATTCGGGGAAGCAACACGATGCTCGAGGGTACCGAGTACAATGAGGCGGGATCGGCGGTCTTCTCCAAACTTGTACAAAATTCGTCTGTGGCTTCCCTAGGTTTGCCTTACAAATGGAACTTCACGATTGTGAACGATGGGTCCATAAACGCTTACTCGCTGCCAGACGGTGAGGTATCGGTGGGCTCAGGTTTAGCAAAGCTTATCGGAACGAATCCAGGCCTCTGGTCGGCTGTCCTATCCCACGAAACCGCGCACACCGCTCGTCGGCATGCCGTTCGCAAGTATCTTTACAGTGTTTACGTGAACCAGATGATTCAATATTACCAATTGAGAGCAAGGGCCGGGGACAACAGTGCAAATTGGGCCCTCGTGGGACTTAGGATTTCGGCGCCGTTGGCTGCGGCCAGGCTCTCGCGGAATTTGGAACACGACGCCGATATTCAGGGAATGATGTTGATGGCAAGGGAGGGCTATCATCCGGATTTCGTTTTTGGCTTACATCACCTGCTAAGGGCGAGGACCGGAGAGCAATCCAGGTTCACGGCTTTTTTCTCAAGTCATCCACGATGGGAGACCCGAGATCAGCGCGATGACCGCGCATATACCGATGCGCTTGCTGAATATACCAAGTTGTGGCCCAATCCGAATGCATCACCTGGCGGCGCTCCCCCATTAGTCGCATTTGTGGGCAAGCCTAGCGCGGAAGAAAATAAGAAAGACAAAACCGCAGATTTGACACTCCCGATTTATTGTCGAAATGCGACCGAGCCACTTCAATTCGTGATTCTGTTCCACAAGGACAAGCAGGCGGTGAAAGCCATTGACGAAGAACATCGAAACGATCATGGAGAATTGGCGTACCGGCAGAGTTTCAATTGCTCCGAAAGGACCGAAGCACAGCCATTGGTCGTGCGGCTGCCAGCGGCACTTGTTGCGAAGAATGATCGCAAGGTCGAGGCCACAACTTACGTTTTGTCTGGAACGGGTCAGTTTGTCGAGGAATACAAAGCAGTCTCCATTCACTTCCCAAAGCCATGATACTTGAGCTCGAGCCTCAGAGCTTGCGCCACGAGACGTAGTTTGGCGATGGTAGCTTCTCCAACACTCGTATCCCTTGGCTGAAGGTCGGTGGTCATCGGAAGTATCTCCTGTAGGAAGAGGCATCAACTGCTTGGGTCTCAATCCCCTCGTCTACCACGCTAGCACGACTCGGGGGGAGGCCCGCTAGGCCAGCACTGACATCGATGCACCTAGGCGCGTTCGACCGGCCAATGCCTAACGGCGGTTATGACTCTAGGCGACGCGGTAATTAGCAACTTTCCGGCGCCTTTTCACAGCCGTTGTGCCGAATGTCACCTTCCGGCGTGATTGGGGTAATTCTGCTAATCTACGCATTCATCGCCGACCATGAGCCAACTGCAATTCAACTTGATGCCGGAGCGCCGGGCCTTCACGGTCAGCGAGCTGACCGCGCGGATCCGCGACCTGTTTGCGCGCAACTTTACCGACATCTGGGTTACCGGAGAAATCTCCAACTGCCACGAAGCGCAGTCCGGGCACATCTACTGCACGCTGAAAGACGAACGCGCGCAGTTGAAATGCGTGTGCTTCAAGAATCAGCTGCGCACCATGAAGTTCCGCCCGGAGGACGGGCTGCACGTCACCGTGCGCGGCGCCCTCAGCGTTTACGAATCGCGCGGCGAATATCAAATTTATGTCGAGACCATCGAGCCGGTGGGACTCGGCGCGCTGCAACTGGCCTTCGAGCAGCTCAAGAAGCGCCTGGAAGCCGAGGGCCTGTTCTCCGCCGACCGCAAGAAGCCGCTGCCGCTGCTGCCCAATCGCATCGGGCTGATCACTTCGCCGAGCGGCGCCGCGGTGCGCGACGTGGTGCGCATCCTGCGCCGGCGCTTCCGCAACGTGCACCTCACGCTCTATCCGGTGCGCGTGCAGGGCGATGGGGCCTGCACGGAAATGGTGCGCGCAGTGCAATTCTTCAATCGCCAGAAAATCGTGGACGTGCTGATTCTCGCGCGCGGCGGCGGCTCGCTCGAAGATCTCTGGGCCTTCAACGAAGAGGCTCTGGCCCGCGCCATTGCCGCCTCCGCCATTCCCATCATCTCCGGGGTCGGCCATGAAACCGATTTCACCATCGCCGATTTCGTGGCCGACGTGCGCGCCTCCACGCCGTCCGCCGCCGCCGAGCTGGTGGTGCAGACCCGCCGCGAATTCGATAAGCACATTGCCGAGCTGCAAGGCGCGCTGGCCGAGCAGATGCGCTACCGCATCCTGGTGCTCAGCCGGCGGGTGCACGAACTTTCCGGACGGCGCGGATTCCGCCGCCCGCTCGATTTGCTGCGCCAGCAGCGGCAGCGCGCCGACGAACTCACTTCGCGCCTGGCCCACGGCCTGCGCGGGAATCTACAGCAGTCGCGCAAGCGCTTCACCACCGCGCATGTGCGCATCGTCTCGTTCGATTTCCGCAACAAAATTGCGGCGTTACGTCTCCGCCTGGAAAAACGCGGCGCGGACCTGGCCGCCCGTTCCGAGCGCCTGCTGCGCGCCAAACGCGAGCGCCTGGACCGCCTGCGCCTGCAAGTCGAAGAGCGCAGCCCGCTGCGCGCCCTCGAGCGCGGCTACGCCATCGCCACGGATGCGACGGGCGCGCTCCTGCGCGATGCCGCGCAAGTCTCCGTGGGAGATGCGGTGCAAATCCAACTCCACCGCGGCGGCCTCCTTACCCAGGTGAAAGCGAAGACCGATGAATGAAATTACCTGTATATGTCCTTGCGGTGCGCGACTTTCAGGACCGTGACAATTTTTTGGGAATCTTCGATTTCGTAGACCACCCGGTAACGCCCGACTCGGATTCGCCAGCCCGGCACGTCGCGCAATCTTCCGAGACCCGGCCGGTCTCGGGTTGTCCTTCAACGCGGCAATTCTGGTTCTAACGGAGTCGTGATCTGGGGGATTCAGTCGAAGAATCTGTTTTTCGGCAGAAGGCAGGATGATAAGACTGTAGCTCACTTACGATTTCGTTGGCGTTCGATTCTCCCCATGGCTTCATCGAACGGGACTCCTACTTCACCAGAGGCTTTCGCCTCGTGGTACTCGCGCAGAGCCTCGGCGTCCTCCAACTCTTCGAGCATCTCTTCGTATTCTTTGATGCTGACGACCACGGCAATTTTCTCGCCGTTTTCATCAGTAAGGAATTGTTTCGGCAGAGTCATGTGGAAACCTACTTCCTATATTACCCCAGTGTCCGGGGAAAGTGGACACCACCTGCAGGAAGGTAGACAGGTCACGGGCCAAAGAGACACGGCTATCAAGCTAGAAGCGACCAGAAAATTCGAACAACCTATTCTTCGTCGCCGGTGGAGGTGACCTTGAGAACGGCGAGGAAGGCTTCCTGGGGGATGTCGACCTGGCCTACTCGCTTCATGCGCTTTTTGCCTTCTTTTTGTTTTTCGAGGAGCTTGCGTTTGCGGGTGATGTCGCCGCCGTAGCACTTGGCCAGCACGTTTTTGCGGATGGCGGCGACCGTTTCGCGCGCGATCACGCGGCTGCCGATGGCGGCTTGAATGGGCACCTCGAACATTTGCCGTGGAATCAATTTGCGCAGGCGGGTGACCAGGTCGCGGCCGCGCTCGTAGGATTGCTCGCGATGGCAAATCATGGACAGCGCGTCGACCGGTTCGCCGCCGACCAGCACGTCGAGCTTGACCAAATCGGATTCGCTGTAGCCGGCCAGGTGATAGTCGAGCGAAGCGTAGCCGCGTGAAACGCTTTTGAGGCGATCGTAGAAATCGAGCACGATTTCGTTCAGCGGCAACTCGTAAGTGAGCATGACGCGAGTGGGCGACAAATACTCGAAACCTTTTTGCGTGCCGCGCTTGTCCTGGCAAAGCTGCAGAATGCCGCCCACGGATTCGTCGTTGGTGATGATCATGGCCTTAATGATGGGTTCTTCGATTTTGCCGATGTCGCTGGGCGCCGGAAATTTTGCCGGGCTGTCCACTTCCATCACGGTGCCGCCGGTGCGGGTGATGCGGTAACGCACGCTGGGCGCGGTAGTGATCAGGTTCAGCCCGAATTCGCGTTCCAGCCGCTCTTGCACAATTTCCATGTGCAGCAATCCGAGAAAGCCGCAACGAAAACCGAAGCCGAGGGCCACGGAATTTTCCGGCTCGTAGAAGAATGCGGCGTCGTTCAGCTTCAGTTTGCCGAGCGCGTCGCGCAGCGGCTCATATTCATCGGCCAGCACCGGAAACAAGCCGGCGAAGACCATGGGCTTGATGGCTTCAAATCCGGGAAGCGCGGGAGCGGCGCGGTCAGCATCCGTAATGGTGTCGCCCATACGTGCTTCAGCCACGTCTTTGATATTGGCGACCACAAAACCCACGTCACCAGCTTCCAGTTCCTCGAGCGCGACGGGCTTCGGCGTGAGGGTGCCCAGGGTCTCGACTTCGTAGACCTGGTTGCTATAGACCAGGCGGATTTTCATGTGCGGCGCGATGCGGCCTTCCATCACGCGCACGAGGACCACGGCACCGCGGTAAATGTCGAACCAGGAATCGAAGATCAAGGCTTGCAGGGGATTTTCCGCGCTGCCTTTCGGCGGCGGAACGCGTTGAACGATGGCTTCGAGCACATGGTCCACGCCGAGGCCGCTTTTCGCGCTGATCAGCAAGGCATCGTGCGCGGGAATGGCCAGCACATTTTCGATTTGTTCTTTCACGAAATCCGGTTGCGCGGCGGGCAGGTCGATTTTGTTGATGACCGGAAGAATGGTGAGGTTGTGGCCGGCGGCAAGGAAGGTGTTGGCGACGGTCTGCGCTTCCACGCCCTGGCTGGCATCGACTACCAGGAGAGCGCCTTCACAGGCGGAAAGCGCGCGCGAGACTTCGTAGGAAAAATCGACGTGTCCGGGCGTGTCGATCAAATTCAGCTGGTAGGTGTTGCCATCCTTGGCCAGGTAATGCAGGCGAATGCTTTTAGCCTTGATGGTGATGCCGCGTTCGCGCTCCAGGTCCATGGAGTCCAGCACTTGCTCGTGCATTTCGCGCTGCGAAAGCGCGCCGGTCATTTCGAGCAGGCGGTCGGCGAGGGTGGACTTGCCGTGGTCGATATGCGCGATGATACAAAAATTGCGGATGAACTGTGGGTCCATTTACCTTATGACCGGCAGGGGCTCTCTTTTTGTGATGTTACATGCGGCGCAATCGGCGCCGTGTAATCATTCAGTGTGCCACAAAGGGCGTGAGGCGGTCGACAGCGGACGGTTAAGGGCGGATCGGAAGCGAGAGAAAGAAAATGACAACGCACCCTTCGTGGCTCAGGGTAAAGAGACGCGAGGGCGCTGAGGTTCCCGGAGAGACCAATGGAGAAATGGGCTAGAATTGCGTTCGCTGGGAACGGAGGATCATGTTGAGGACTGCTGCGATCATTGCGGGGTTGTTGGTTTTCGGTGGATCTGGATATGCGCAGAAGCGGGGGGCGATTTCAGCGGCGCAGGTGGCGGAGGAAGTGCGAAGTTATCGCGTGGCCAATGAGGATCGCATTATTCGCGAGCTGAGGGAATTTTTGGCCATTCCCAACGTGGCCAGCGATACGGAAAACATTCAGAAGAATGCCACGCACCTGGTGGAGATGCTGGAGGCGCGGGGAATCGAAACGCATTTGCTGCCGATTTCCGGGCGGGGGCCGGTGGTCTTCGGAAAACTGAACGCCCCGGAAGCCAAACGCACGGTGATTTTTTACGCGCACTACGATGGGCAGCCGGTGGATGCGGCGGCGTGGACCGATGGCGAGCCGTTCGAACCGGCGTTACGCAGCGATGCGCTGGAAGCGGGGGGGAAGCGGATTCCGTTTCCGGACAAGCATGCCGGCGCGTACGACGATAACTGGCGGATTTATGCACGATCCGCTTCGGACGACAAATCGCCGATGGTGGCGCTGCTGGCGGCTATCGATGCGCTGCGCGCGCAGAGAATTCCGCTGGGCGTGAACTTAAAAGTAATTTTCGAGGGTGAAGAAGAAGCGGGATCGACCAATCTGCAACGCACGCTGGAGCTGCACAAGAACCTACTGGGCGCCGATTTGCTGATCACCGCGGACGGGCCGGTGCACCAGTCGGGACGTCCGCTGGTCTTTTTTGGGGATCGGGGCGACATCGGTCTGGATATTACGGTGTATGGGCCGGTGCGGGCGCTGCACAGCGGACACTACGGAAATTGGGCGCCGAATCCGGCGATGGAACTGTCGCGCTTGCTGGCGTCGATGAAGGACGAGAACGGGCGTGTGCTGATCGACGGATTCTACGACGATGCGGCGCCGCTCAGCGAAATCGAGAAGAAAGCGCTGGCAGCGATGCCGGACAATGACGCGGAACTGGAGCGTGAACTGGGCATCGCCAAGCCCGAGGGCGGTGGAGAAAAGCTGGTTCAGCTGATCAACGAACCTTCGCTGAACATTCGTGGGCTGCACAGCGCGTATGTGGGCGAGCACGCGCAAAACGTGGTGCCAGACAAAGCGGAGGCGTCGATCGATGCGCGACTGGTGAAGGGTGAAGATCCACGAAAGAAAACAGAGCAGATCGTGGCGTTCATTCGCAAGCAGGGATTTTATGTGATTGACCATGACCCGACGATGGCGGAACGGCGGGAGCACGCGCGGATCGCCAAGATTGTGGATGAGGGTGGATACCGCGCCTCGCGGACGGCGATGGATTTGCCGGTCTCCAAGGCGCTGGTGCGAGTGGTGCAGGACGCTACCGGGGGGAACGCGGTGATTGCGCCGACGCTGGGTGGCAGCGTGCCGATGTACATTTTCGAGGATTTGGGTTTGCCGGGGATCGGCGTGCCGATCGTGAATTACGACAATCATCAGCACAGTTCCGACGAGAATCTGCGGTTGGGGCAATTTTGGCGCGGGATCGAGGAGTACGGCGCGATTCTGGCGGATTTGAATTGGTAAAGAGGAACAGATAACGCAGAGTCGCAGAGAACGCGGAGTTACGCAGAGCTGGCGACAGAATCAGAGGGCGAGGAAGTTTTGCAGGAGTTGCTTGCCGGATTGGGTGAGCACGGATTCGGGGTGGAATTGCACGCCTTCGAGTTTGTAGCGGCGGTGGCGGAGGCCCATGATGATGCCGTCGTCGGTCTGGGCGGAGATTTGCAGCTCGCGGGGGAGCGATTTGCGCTCGACAATTAAAGAGTGATAGCGGGTGGCGGTGAAGGGATCGGCGAGCTTGCGGAAAATGTTTTTGCCGTCGTGGTGAATCTGGCTGGTTTTGCCGTGAAAGAGTTTTGGCGCGCGAATAACCTGGCCGCCGAAAGCCGCGCCGATGGCCTGGTGGCCCAGGCAGACACCGAGGATCGGGAATTGTCCGGCCAGGCGGCGAATCAAATCGATGCAAATCCCGGCGTCCTGCGGCGTGCAGGGGCCCGGCGAAATCACAATGCGTTCCGGCTTGCGCCGGGCAATTTCTTCTACGGAAATTTTATCATTGCGGTGTACCTCGACGTTGCATCCCAACTCGCCGAGATACTGCGCCAGGTTGTAGGTAAACGAATCGTAGTTGTCCAGCAGCAGAACCATAAATTCTTTCAGCGTCGGGCGCGTTCCGCGGATTCCAGGGCGGCCAGCAGGGCGCGCGATTTGTTGACGCTTTCCTGATACTCGCCTTCGGGGGTGGAATCGGCGACGATGCCGCCTCCGGCCTGCACGTAGGCGACGCCATTTTTAACCACCATGGTGCGCAAGGCGATGCAGGAATCCAGATTACCAGCAAAATCCATGTACAGCACACCCCCGGCGTAGATGCCGCGGCGGGTGCGCTCGAGTTCTTCGATGATTTCCATGGCGCGCACTTTGGGCGCCCCGGAAACGGTACCGGCCGGGAAGCAGGCCATCAGGGCATCGAAGCAATCCACGTCTTCGCGCAAGCGCCCGCGCAAGGTGGAGACAATGTGCATGACGTGGGAGAAGCGCTCGACGGTCATCAACTGTTCGATCTTGACCGAGCCGTACTCGCAGACGCGGCCGAGATCGTTGCGGCCGAGGTCGACGAGCATGATGTGCTCGGCGCGCTCTTTTTCGCTGGCCAGCATTTCTTTCTCGAGGATACGGTCCTCGGCTTCGTCTTTGCCGCGCGGCTGGGTTCCGGCGATGGGGCGATAGAAGACGTCGCGGCCTTGCACCTTCACGAGCATTTCGGGAGAACTGCCTACGACGGCGATATCGTTCATTTGCAGATAAAAAAGATAGGGCGAGGGGTTGAGGGCGCGCAGTTCGCGATAGATTCCGAAGGGCTGCGCTTTGGTCTTCGCGGAAAAACGCTGGCTGAGGACAACCTGAAAAATATCGCCGGCGCGGATGTACTGCTTGGCCTTGCGCACGGCGGCGAGATATTCGGGGCGGCGGAAATTCGACCCCACGCGCAGTTTGCGGCCTTTCTTTGACGATTCCTTGCGCGGGCGCTCGCCGGCCACCGCTTGCTCCAATTGCTTGCGGGTCCGGCGAATTTCGCGGACCGCGGCGTTGTAGCGGGAGCGCAGAGAGCCGCCGGGACCGCCGGTGAATACGTTGCGGACAATCCACAAACGATGCTGCACGTGATCGAAAGCGATAAGGCCGTGGTAGAAGGCCAGCATGGCGTCGTACAGACCGATCTCGTCGCGCAAGCGCTTGGGCAAGCGTTCGATGAGCCGCACCATGTCGTAGGAAAAATAACCGATGGCGCCAGCCACGAGAGGGGGAAGTCCCGGAACGCGAACGGGCTGAAAGCGCTCGATGCGCTCCCGCAGGAACGAGACGGGGTCGCGTTCTTCCCACACGACGCGGTCGGGGCTTTCCAGCACGCAGGCGCCGGCGTTATAGCGAAAAACCTCTTCCGGGTGGGCGCCGGCGAAGGTGTAGCGCGCGATTTTTTCGCCACCCTCGACGCTTTCCAGCAAAAAGGAATAGCGGGCTCCCTGGGCGATGCGCAGATAAGCGCTGACTGGGGTGAGCAAATCGGCGGGAAAGACATCGTAAACGGGGATAAGGTTGCCTTGTTTGGCCAGACGTTGAAATTCGCGAAAGTCGGGGCGGATCATCGCGGACTCCGGCCGCGCTCTTCGTCACGCAAAGCGCGAACGATCGCTCGGCGCATGGCCTTTTCGGGCGCACGGCGTTTCATCCAGAGTTCCCACTGAACGATGCCCTGGGCCAGAAACATATCGACGCCGGAAATAGTGGCGATGCGCTTTCTTGCGGCAAGCTGCAGGAGTTGCGTCCTCGCGGGCCGGTAAATGAGGTCCATGACAATCCGACAGTGTAACTCGCTGGGCTGCAAGGGAGAAATGCCGGTGCGCGGGTGCATCCCGACCGGCGTGGCATTGAGGATGGCGTCGAAACGCTCTGTTTTCAAGGCGGCGCGGGGAACAGCTTCGACTACGGCCGCACGGGCTAACTCCCGAGCCGCGGCGTAGCGGCGCGCGCAAATAGCGACCCTGGCTCCGTTGCGTGCCAAAGCAAAGGCGGCGGCCCGGGCCGAACCGCCGGCGCCCAAGATCAGGACGCGGCTTTTTGGCAGCGAGAGCTTTTTTTCCAGCGCCAGCAAGACCCCAACGTAATCGGTATTGCAGCCATAGAGCGAGCCGTCGCGGCGGACGGTCACGGTGTTCACCGCTCCAATCTCCGCAGCCAAGGCATCGCAATCCTGCAAGTGCCGGAGGATGCTGACTTTGTGGGGCAGGGTAACGCTGAAGCCGTGTACACCGAAGTCCGGCAACGCCTTCAGAAAATCGCGCAGATTTTTGACCAGGAAAGGGAGGTATACGGCGTTGATTTGCCGGGCAACGAAGGCCGTGTTGTGCAGCAGGGGAGAAAGAGTGTGCGCGATGGGATCGCCAATCACTCCATAGACTTGCGTTTGACGATTAAGGGTATGTGCGCGGTAGAGATATTTCATCTCGTGCAGCGAAACCTGCCCCGGAGCTGTTTGCGCGGAAACGGGCGCATAAGAAAGGGCGCTGCCTTCCCGGAGGGCAAGGATGCGCGCGGGAAGGGCTACCTCTCCCATGGGTACAGCCACGCAGTCGCGTGAACGTGCCGCAGAGCGCAGCAGGCGCATGCTATCGGCGATGGTGTGCGCCGTCCCGGCGACCTTGATGGCGTCGACTTCTTGGCGCCGGCGCGTGCCCAGGGCGGCATTGCGCGGCGGCATACGATGGAAATCATGGACGGAGAGCAGGATCCGGCGAGGCAGCGGATGCTCGCGCAGAGAGCGGGTTGGCAACCGGCGCGCGGTTTCGATCTCCAGATCGCACCATAAGCATCCAGCTTCCGCAGCCTGGGAAAGCCAATAAATCTCGGCCTGGAGGCTGCCGCGAAACAAGCCTCCGCCTTCCAAGCGGCGGCAGGTGGCAATCAAGACCGCGCGCCGGAAACGGTTGCGCCCTAACGATGCGAGGAAACGGACGCGTTCGGAATCGCTCCGCAGCCAGTCTAAACGCAGCTCGACGGTGGGCGTTTCGCGCAGGGCAGGGCGGAGCTGCGCGGCCATTTCCTGCGCGGTGCGCCCGGCGATTACCGCGCAGATGCGCGCCAAACCGTTTCCGAATGGGCCCATGCCTAAGCTTTCCTTCGGTGCACGGGGAATTTGCGGCAACTGCATGAAAACACGGCTTGTAGCATGCCGTATCAAAAGTGTAAAGCCAAGCTCCCCAATTTCTTGACGCCGGAGGGGGGTGCTTGCTATTTTTGGCGTGGGATCTCTTTCGCCATGACCCTCAGGGCGACCTCCAGCCTCAGGGCGTGATTTCAAGGAGCATTTTCCATGCGCGCTAATCTAGCTGCGTTGTGCCTGGCTGCCTTTGCGGGAGCGGGAGTCTGCTACGGCCAAGTGGCTCCAGCGACCACCGCAGCGGTAACTACGTTGCAGCCCGGATACACGACCGTATATTGCTCGGGTTTTCTGAAGGATACGAAACTGCCGGAGGACATCCGGGTGGTTTCAGGAGAGCAGGCGGGATACAAGGTAATCTTCTCGCAACGCGAAAACGTATACCTCAACCGGGGAAGCGACAACGGCGTCAAGGTTGGCGACCGATTCATGGTGGTGCGCCAGAACGAAGATCCGGATCGAGTGGAATGGTTCAAGGGACAAAATAGAGTCGCCAAGGCCATGGGCATCTTGTATTCGGATATAGGGCAGGTACGGGTGGCGAATGTGCAGCCGAAAACATCCATAGCCGAAGTGGTTTTTTCCTGCGACTACATGCAGCGCGGCGACATTGCGAGGCCGTTCGAGGAGCGGGCTGCGCCTCCTTACAAGGAAGCGCAAGTTTTCGATCATTTTGCGCCGGTGAGCGGTAAGCCGGTGGGAATGGTAGTCACGTCTTCCTCATTTCAGGAAGGCCAGGCGCAAGGGATCACCATGTATGTCAATCTGGGAGCCGCCCAAGGCGTGAAGGTTGGCGATTATTTGCGCATATTCCGGCAGCAGGGCAAAGAGATTGAGTACGTGCCGCAGACCAGAGGGTATGCCACGTATATTTACGGGTTTGGAGGATCACCGGCACGGTACGAATGGAAGGAATTACCGCGGGAGGTGCTGGGGGAGGGGATCGTTTTGAACGCCAGCCGGAACGCGGCAACGGTACTCGTAACCTACAGCTCCGCGGACGTCTTTGCCGGAGACAACGTCGAGATCGAATAAACTACCCTAGCAAATTCGGGTAAGGAAGGCCCGCTAAGGCAAACTCAGCGGGCTTTTTCTTTAGCGGGCGGCGCGGCTGCATTGGATAGCGTCAGAATCAGGAATTGCGGCTTGCCCGATCCGAGAATATTTCGCAGGTGAACCCCAAAATCTTGGTATCTGCGTCGCGCCAGGCATTCGCTGGAAGGCCAGCCTTGCGGCAGGTCTCGGCCAGAAACTGTTCGGGGCCGAAGTGATGCTCAACAGCTACTTGCGGGAGCAACAAGCCGCGCTGCCGGCCGCGTGAGACGAGCAGTCCGTGCCTGCCCACCTCGATTTCTTCGGGGCGGATTGGCCGTGGCGGGGAGAGCAAGGATAATTCGATGTGCAGATCGGGGAGTTCGTCTGGGCGTATGGCGGGGAAGCGCGGGTCTTTCTGGGCTGCGCTGATCGCCGAGCGGACGACGCAGTCGGCAAGAGATTCGTCGGGCTCGACGACCCCAATGCAACCGCGCAGCCGCTTACCGATATGAAGGGTAACGAAGACGCCGCGATGCTGAGAGAAAAACCCGGTGGCAGGAATGGCCTGCAGCATCTGGCCATGAGCCACGGCCTGGACCACAGCCTGCCGCGCCAGCTGCAACAGGCCCTCGCTCTCGCCTTCAGAGAGAGACAACGTCGCCAGTTTTTTTCTGGCTTTCCAGCATGCGCAACTTGCGCCGCTGCTTGATACGGTCGTCGACGTGGCCCCAGAAGCGCAGAAAATATTGCGCCGCAGATACCAGCGCGCTGACCACCACCAGCCAGAGGAGAAACAAGGCCAGAAGATTCAGTGAAGGATGCCGGGCCCCGACGATGAGTACAGCTACAGCGCAGACCTGCAAGACCATCTTGGTCTTGCCCAGCACCGAGGCTTCGATGGTAAAGCCTTCCGCAGAAGCGATGTTACGCAGCCCGAGCACGGTGAATTCGCGTCCGATGATGATGACCACCATCCAGGCGGGGACCAGGTGCATGTCTACCAGCGATACGAAAGCGGCGGAGATGAGCAGCTTGTCGGCAATGGGGTCGAGCAGGATGCCCAGGGTGGTGACCTGCAGGCGGCGGCGGGCGAAGTAGCCATCGGCCCAATCGGTGGCGGCAGCGAGCAAGAGAATGGTTACGCCGAAAACCTCGAAGTGCATGGGAACGCCCCAGAGTTCAACATTGGGGCTGCGGGTCAACAGGACAACAATGAGGAGAGGAACAAAGAAAATCCTCAACAACGTCAGTGTATTTGGAAGATTCATCAGGCCTTAACGCGGAAAACCCGTGCTTTGCCTTCAGTAATGGGCCGCGCCTCACTATAGACTTGGCTTGGGCAGGCGTCAACGGCCTGAAAATGCGCCGCGAATGGAGAAGCCTATACCTTGTAATTAACACCAGACGTTAGATTACCTCGATGCGGTTAACAGTACGGAAGCGTAACGGAAGCCTTAAAGCTGTGCAAAAATTGCAGGGACGAGGTAAGGGGCCAGGATGTCGAGGGAGGTGACCTCAGCTTTGCTAGTCTTGGTAAATATATGGTACTAAATGACTTAAGTTGAGACCCTAACGAAATGGCTGAAAATTGCGCAGATGTCTGGAAATATCACATTTTGCAGGACTTTTAGTTTCCACAGAATTTTCCACAGCGTACAGTCCAAGAAAAGGGTCCATTTTGCTGACTGGCCGAAGGCGCTGCTGGCCCCAATTATCCGACTTCGCTGCGTCTAACTCCCAAGTTACCCCCGCGCTGTAATCCTGCGGATCCTAAATAGCACGCGGGCCGCGCAGAATGCGGATCGGCAGGAACAAAAGTGCCGCCAGCAGGGCAAACACTCCGTGTACAGCAATACCCAGGATCCGAAACGGCAGGGTCAGTAGCCACACGATGGGAAAGAGCACCACGGCCAGCAGTGCCAGAGGCCAGCATAGGATGAGCAAGATGCACCACAGAAAAAAAGCAGCCATGTTCGACCTCCTGATATTCGTTACGCACGAGAAGCGTTGGAAGTTCCATTTTCCGCATACTGACTCAAGCGCAGGCGCCTGGCAATAGAGACCGGAACTTCGACGTCCATGGTCATGTGCGAATCCTGGACGGCGGAATGAAGGACGCGACCGAGAGCGTGGATCAGCGCGAGGGTACGGCCTTCGGCAAGCGGCAGACGCAGCGAGAGGGTGACCACCGGATCGATGGGAAGGGCCGCGTCGATGTGGTGTAGCAGATCGTCGATGCCCTGTCCGGTCGTCGCGGAAACCAGCACCGGGCCGGTTTTGCCGGCGTGCGCCAAGCCGCGATTCACCGTTTCGCGCTGTTCGGTGCGGAGAAGGTCCACCTTGTTCAGGACCCGCAGTGTTGGACGATCGGCGACGCCCAGCTGCAGCAAGATTTTGTCGACCTCTCCGTCCAGCTCGTCATGATGCGGATTCGCGACGTCACTGACATGCAGGATGAGCGCGGCCTCTTGCACTTCTTCCAGGGTGGCGCGGAACGCGGTAAGCAGACCCTTGGGCAGGTCGCGGATGAAGCCCACCGTGTCCGAAACCAACACCCGGCGATGGGAGGGCAAGCGAATGGCGCGAATCGTAGGATCCAGCGTGGCGAACATGCGCGAGGAAACCAGCACTTCGGCGCGGCTAAGGGCGTTGAACAGAGTGGACTTGCCGGCGTTGGTGTAGCCCACCAGGGCGATGGTGCCCAGTGGGACGGCGTTGCGGGCTTCGCGACGCACGGCCCGCTGCTTGCGCACTTCTTCGATGTTGGCTTGAATCTTGCTGACGCGATCGCGAATCCGGCGGCGATCGGTTTCCAGTTTCTTTTCACCAGGGCCGCGTACGCCGATGCGCCCGGCTCCTCCGCCTGCGCCACCTGAGCCGCCTCCGCCGCTTTTGCCGCCCAGACGAGACATGGACGTGCCGCGGCCGGTCAAACGGGGTAGAAGATAGTTCAACTGGGCCAGCTCGACCTGTAACTGGCCTTCGCGGCTGCGCGCGTGGCGGGCAAAAATGTCCAGGATGAGCTGTGTACGGTCGATGACCCGGCGTTCCGTGGCGGTTTCAATATTGCGCTGCTGCACCGGGGAGAGATTGCCGTCAAAAATGATCAGCGGTGCTTGATGCGCGGTGGCTTCGGCGCGAATCTCGTCCAACTTGCCGCGGCCGACAAGGGTAGCGGGATCGGCGGCTTCTCGGACCTGCTGTACCATGCCGGCAACTTCGGCGCCGGCGCTGCGGGCCAGCTCGACCAATTCCGCCAGCGATTCGCGGCCTTGTTCGCCCGCGGACATTCCCGGGATGCGCGATGCGCGCTTCCAGCTCACGCCCACCAGCAAGGCGCGCTCCAGAGCGGAAGTGACGTGCGTCGTTTTCATGGGTTAGGGGAGAACAAGGGTCATCTTGTGGAGCGTGCGCTTCGAGCGAATGGCGACACCGTGGCTGACACTGGAGGTCCCAGCTACAAATTATACCCTCCTTGCTTCCTCACCGCGAGCCTGCAGGCCCTGCTGGCGCAACCATTGCAGCGCCGCCTGCTGGACCGGCGGGTCGTCCCCGAATCCCGCGATCCAGTGCACGTTGGGTTCGCGGCGAAACCAGGTGAGTTGGCGCTTGGCGTAACGCCGGGTGGCCTGCTGAATCGTGGCGCGCGCTTCTTCCAATTGCGAGCGGCCATGCAAAACGGCGCGCAATTCGCGGTAGCCGATGAAATCGAAAGGCTTGGCGTCTTCGGGCATGCCGGAATCGAGCAAGGCGCGTACCTCTTCGAGCCAGCCTTTCTCGAGCATGGCATCGGTCCTGGCATGAATACGTTGGTGAAGCGCTTCACGCTTTGGGGCCAGCCCAATCTTCAACGCGCGCCAACCCTGCAATGGCGAGCGGCCGCTCCGCTGCAGTTTGGTGAGCGGCACTTTGGCAAGAAGGCAAACTTCAATGGCGCGTATCAGTTTCTGCTCATCCGCTGCCGAAATCTTGTGCGCCGCTTCGCCATCGAGACGTGACAAGATTCCGTGCAAGTGTCGTGGGCCATGCGCTTGCGCGGTCAGGCGCAATCGTTCGCGCAATTCTTCCGAGCGTTGCGGAACGTCAGCCAGCCCTTCCAGCAGCGCGCGGAGGTACAAGCCGGTGCCGACGGTAAAAACCGGAAGGCGGCCGCGGGCGCGCAGATCGGCGAGAACGACAAGAGCCATCTGCCGGTAGCCCCCCGCTGTGGCTGTGTCCTGCGCGCCAAGCACGTCCAGCAGATGATGAGGAATTGCGGAACGCTCCATCGTGGTGGGCTTGGCCGTGCCAATGTCAAAGCCGCGATAGAGCTGGGTGGAATCGCACGCAACCACGTCGCCGCCGAGCTGGCTCGAGAGGAAGACGCCCAGCGCCGATTTTCCGGTGGCCGTGGGACCGAGAACGGCGACGAGCGGCGGGCTCGCATTAGGCGGGTTCATCGAAAGAGCAAATGGCGCGCGCGAACGAACAGAAAGATAAGCACAAACAGGGCCAGCAGGATGCTGCCTAACACTTGTTGGCGCGCGCGTTTCACTAGTGGCTGTAATCCGGCTGCAAATTGTAATAATACGTGAAACGCAGCTCGATATAGGGGCCGCTGAACGCCGTTGGCAGCGGTTCAAAAGGGTTCGATGTGCGGATGGAAGAAATCGCGGCGCGGTCCAACGGCTCCTTCCCGGAGCCGAATACTTTTACGGGTTCCCCATCGGGCACGCCGCCGTTCTTCATGATTCTGAATTGCAGGGAAACGACGCCTTTGTCGCCAAGTTCGACAGACGCCGGCATAACCGCGAACCAGTTGCGCTTCACGCTTTGATAGACGCGGGCGAGATAGTCGTTGAAATCGACGCCCTCGGTCGGCGTCAGCATTTCAATACCGGCTGCTGCGCTACCTCGTCCGCCGCCGCCGCCGGGCACGCCGCGAGTCGGGATTTGACCGCCACCCCCGATAGGCCGCGGAGCGTTCATCTTGGCGGCATCCCGAATGGAATCCTGAATCGCTCGCCCGGGAGAGCTCTTCGGTATGAGCAAACTATTGGGCTTGGGTTGCTCGTCCGGGCTTTCCAGCTTCAAGGGTTGCTTGGGGGCTTCCGTTTTCGGTGCGGGGGTCGAAGTGTCTGGGGGCGGCGTGACCAGCTTGGGCGTCGGAGCGCTTGGCAGTTCCTTCACTACGCGTTCTGGTTCTTTTGGCGCCGGAGACGCGGGCTTGGGCTCGGGGGGCGCTACCTTGCGAATCACGCGCGGGTCTACCTTCATGGTCTCGGCCGGCGGCAAGCGACGCGGAGCCGGTCTGGGTGTTTCAAAAGCGCCTGGCGGCAGCAGGATAGTCATTTGGCGGCGCGCGAGATCGAGATCGGCCTGCGATTTAGGGCGTGGAGGAAAAACCTTCGGTTCCACGATGATGGCCAGGATCAAAAGAATGTGGAAGACCACCGAGGAAATGTTTCTGGCCAAATCGGACTTGGCGCGATCCTCCGTGCGCGCTTCGGTGAGCAGGTTGACGTTCCCGGTAAGGAAAATATCGGGTTCGACGATTTCGGCCGGGATAATATTTTCCGAGGGGGCAATGATTTCTGGAGGAGCGGCGCCCTGCGGAACGGTCACGCGCTCGTCCATATCGGTCGGCTGCAACGGCAGATGGCTGGGTTCCTCGATGGCAAAGTCTTCGCGCTTCAGTCCGCGCGGGACGACCGTGCGCGCGGCAATCGACTCCAGCGGCAGAGACGAGGGAATATTGGTGCGGCCGTCCAGCGGAACAATGGGCAGCATCGCGGGAACCAGCGTGCGCTCATCCAGTGTAGAAGGGCGCCGCCGCGTGGTGGGAGTGTCCGCGGCAGGCGGACGGGCATTCATGGGAACCAGGAAGCGAGGGATCATTTTTCCGTTTTCTGTGCCGCGGCGAACGCTACGAGTTGGACGCGCTCTCCGTGTTCCTGGATGCTTGCCATTACTCGAGCGGCCAGTTCGAGCGCGGCGAGGCCGGCGAGGCCATTGACGCGCGGTTCGGTGCGGGTGCGCACCGCTTGGGTAAACGATTCCAGCTCGGCCCGCAGCGGTTCCACCGTGGGTGCTGTCAGTTTTTCGAAGGCAAATTCCGGTTGCGGCCCGGCCTTCTTCACGGCCACGCGCAAGGCATCGCGCCGCGCGTAATCAAGCGAGATGTATTCGTGCTGCTGGAAGAACCGCACTTTGCGCACCCGCTCGGTAGAAACGCGGCTGGCCGTTACGTTAGCGACCGCGCCTCCCGCGAACTCCAGTCGCGCGTGGGCGATATCCACTTTGTCTGTAAGCACCGGAATTCCGACGGCCTTTACTTCGGTGACCGGCTGCTTCACCAGCGCCAGCAGAATATCCAGGTCGTGGATCATCAGGTCGAATATCACGTCGACATCCAGGCTGCGCGGGGTGAACACGCCCAGCCGGTGCACCTCAAAAAAAAGCGGGTCATTCAGAATCGGTTCGACGGCCAGCACGGCCGGGTTGAATCGTTCCACGTGGCCGACCTGCAACAGACGCTGATGCTGCTTAGCGGCATCCAGCAGTGCGTCGGCCTCCGCCAGGCTCTTCGCCATCGGTTTTTCGACCAAAACATCGAGGCCCATGGCCATCAACCGGCAACCGATGGCAGCGTGTTCGGCGGTGGGCACGGCCACGCTGACGGCATCGGCTCGTCCGCGCAACTCGTCGAGAGAGGTGAAAGCATGGGTCCGGAATTCGGTGGCGGCAGCCTGCGCGCGATCGGCATTTTTGTCGAAAACGCCGACCAGTTCCGCATCGTGAATTTCCCGGTAAACGCGCGCGTGATTCCTCCCGAATTCCCCCGTTCCGACTACGGCGACGCGAATCTTTCCCGTTTGCGTGGCCGCAGTCATCCGCTGTTCCTTTCTTCCAAAGTCTCTTTTCGTTCCGCGGGCACTGGAGCAAACGCCTGCAAGGCGATGCCCGCCCCGTCCGCCAACTCAATCAATTGTGTGCGATCGAACAGCAAGGTTCGTCCGGCGTCCACCGCCAGAGCCGTGGCTTGCGCCATCTTCATTTGTTCGATGGTAGGCAAGCCAATCACGGGTACATCGAAGCGCATGTCTTGCCCAGGCTTGCTGACCTTCACCACTACCAGAGGTTTTCCATCGGCGATTCGTGCGGCGCGCGCGATGGTTTCGTCGGTGCCTTCCATGGCTTCCACGGCCACGCAGGCGCGATCGGCAACCACCACGGTTTGCCCGATATCCATGCTGGAAATTTGCCTTGCGACGCCCAGGCCGTAAGCGATATCGGCCGCCTCACGCGCGTCCGGCGCGCGCCGCGTAAGAACTCCCGCTTCTGGGACGAGCGGTTTCAAAAACAGGGTCGAGTCCACCAGCCGAATGCCCTCGCCCTCCAGGACGCGGGCCACCGCGCCGATCAACGCATCCGTATTTTTACGCGGCAACGCAAAGAGCAACCTGGCCAGCTTCCAGTCCGGGCGGATGGTGCTGAAGATTTTGTTGTGCTTCACTTGCCCGGCCATCACTGCTTGCGTCACGCCTTCCTGATGCATGAGGTCGATCGCTTTGCTCAATTCCCCGAGACTGACCCAATGCAGCCGTTTCGCGGACTGCTCCAGCTCCGGAGCGGCTTCTTCTTTCAGCGCGATCACGGCCATCTCGATACCCTGGCTTCGCGCGCCTTCCAGCACCAGAAACGGGAATCGCCCGTTGCCTGCGATCAGGCCCCACCCTGCCGTGCTGGTTTGCATGTTGTTCATGAATACGGATCGGGATTACTTCACAATTCCGCGTTCGGCCGCCTCAATAAAGCGAATGAGTTCTTGGACGTCTTCCGACTCGCCCAACGATTTGCGCATTTCCGCGAGGGCTTGGGTGGTATTCATCTTCGAGCGTAACAGCAGGCGAAACGCGCGGCCCAGAGACTTCAGGCGCTCGTCGGAAAAGCCTTTGCGTTCCAGACCGATGGTGTTGACGCCGTAATTCCTGGTTTCCCGATCGGTCACCACGCGCGAAAACGGAAGCACATCCTGGGTGATTACCGTGGAAGCGCCGATATAGGCATAGCGACCTACCCGACAAAATTGATGCACCGGAGATTGAAAGCCAATGGTAGCGTAATCCTCAACGGTGACATGTCCGGCGAGCGTCGCCCCGTTCACAAATAAAACGTTGTTCCCCACGTGGCAATCGTGGCCCACGTGGGAGGACGCCAGAAACAAGCTGCCGCTGCCCAGCGTGGTTTTTCCGCCGCCGCCCACCGTGCCGCGGCTGATGGTCACGTATTCGCGAAACGTATTGCCGTCGCCGACGGTGAGTTGTGTCCGCTCGCCGCGAAAGCGCAAATCCTGCGGATCGCCGCCCACCACGCAAAACGGATAAAAGATGTTGTCGCGTCCGACTTTACAGGGCCCGTGCACCACGGCGTGAGCATGCAGCACGCAACCCTCGCCCATTTCGACATCTTCCCCGACAATCGCGTACGCACCCACGCGCACGCCCGCGCCCAACTTCGCACTCGCCGCGACTGCCGCCTGCGGATGAATTTCTGGCGCGCTCATTTCGCCGCGTCTTCCGCCTTGACGGGCATTTCGCGATCCACCATTTTGCACATCAGCGTCGCTTCCGCCGCCAGTTGGCCATCGACCGTTGCCCGTCCGTCCAACTTGCAGAAATCACCGCGCCAGGAAACCACTTTAATTTCCAGCTTCAACTGATCGCCGGGGACCACCGGCCGCCGAAAACGCGCGCCGTCCACCGCCACAAAATACAGCAGCTTGTTTTCGCGATCGGGAACTTCTTGCAGCAGCAACAGGCCGCCGGTCTGCGCCATGGCTTCGATGATCAGCACTCCCGGCATAATGGGCTTGCCCGGGAAATGGCCCTGAAAATGGGATTCATTTATTGTAACGTTCTTGATGCCCACCACCCGCTTCAGCCGCTCCATTTCCACGATGGCGTCCACGAACAAGAACGGATAGCGATGCGGCAAAATCTTCTGTATCTCCGTCACGTCCAGTATCATCGGCGCTCCCGTAGCCGCACACACTTGCGGCCCCCTGCATTCTCCGGCAAACCTACAATTATATGCGAACCGGGGCCGTTGCTGGCCAGTCTTTGCGCTGGCCGCACAGCACTGTTAGCATGGCTGCCGCGATGAAGGAAGCGAGCTCTCCCGCGGTGCTGTTGCGATGGCTAAAGCCGCGTTTGCCACAGATGCTTGCGGTGCTGCGAACATTTGTCGTGGCCGAGTCTCCGAGCCTCGAAAAATCGATCGCCGACCGCTGCTGCGGCATTGTTGCCGGCGAGTGGCGCAAGCATGGCGCGCGCGTCCAGCGGTTCGCGCAACAACATCGCGGCGATCATCTGCGCATTACGTGGCAGCCCGCAAGGAGCCGCGCAGCCGGACAGCTTCTGGTTCTCGGCCACTATGACACCGTGTACGCCAGCGGGACACTTGCCACCATGCCGTTTCGCGTCACTGCCGGCAAAGCGTTCGGTCCCGGCACCTTCGACATGAAAGCCGGCATCGTGCAGGCGCTGTTCGCGCTCGATGCTTTGCGGCAAAGCGAAGCGCCGGCTGGCAAACGCATCGTCTTTCTGTGGACCTCCGACGAAGAGATCGGCAGCGAAACCTCCCGCAAGCTGATAGAAACGGAAGCGCGCCGGAGCGACGCCGTTTTTGTGCTGGAGCCTTCGCTGGGCCCACGCGGCTTGCTGAAGACCGCGCGCAAAGGCGTGGGCGAAGCGGAAATTATCGTGCACGGCCGTGCCTCGCATGCCGGGCTCGCGCCGCAAGAGGGAGTCAACGCCGTGCACGAATTGGCGCGCCAGATCGCGCGATTGGAGAAATGGAACGACCCGAACCGCGGCATCAGTGTAAACGCGGACATGGTGGAAGGCGGCACGCGGGTCAACGTTATTGCCGAGCGCGCCCGCGCGATGATCGACCTGCGCGCGTTGCGCCTGGCGGACATGCGCCGGCTGGAGAAGCGCCTGCGCGCCTTGCGCCCCGCCGCGCGTGGAGCACGCCTGGAGGTTCACGGCGGCTTCAATCGTGCTCCCATGGAACGCAAAGTCAGCGCCGCCCTCTTCTCTCGTGCACAGTCGTTGGCCGCGCAAATGGGATTGCCGGTGGGCGAATGCGTGGCGGGCGGCGGCTCCGACGGCAATCTCACCGCCGCTTTGGGAATACCTACCTTGGACGGTTTGGGCGCTGTGGGCGACGGCGCGCATTCCGCGCACGAGCATGTCAGGGTGAGAACGATGCCGGAGCGCGCCGCGCTTCTGGCCGCGTTGTTAAGCGCAAGCTAGGTTCCGAACAATCCGCACGAAAGCGGGCCTACGTCTTCAATACGTCTTGCGCAGATACTGCGCTGTTTCCTGCATCAGATCCTCATAGTCGCTGTGCAATACCTCGCGGAGCGCCGTCTCCGTGGCATCCCCCGCAGCGATATGGTCCAGAATGCGATTCATGTCTGACATGCCATCTACACGCACGATGTATTCGATATTCGCCAGCGCCCACGCATAGGCAAACGCCGCTTGATCCGCCGGCATTTGAATCCACGGGCTTTCCAGTTCCCCCAGTGGCCTGGCTTGTTTCTGGTCGTAGCTTTGCAGCAGCGGCGCGGCGTTCATATCGCTTCGCTTTCCCTCCATCCACTGCGCCAGGCCCTCCTGGATCCAGGTCGGCGCCCGCCCGCCGGTCTTTTGCCGGATGAAACTATGGGTCAACTCATGCTTCAGCACGCGAGACAGGTCCGGGGTCAACGCCTGCAATCCTTGCACCGGAACGCGAATGCGCCCGTCATTCAGCGCGCCGGCCCAGGCCGGAGCGCGTGTAATGTCGGCGAAGGCCTGGCGGGTGTACAGAATCACGTTGATCGGCTCGGGCGGGGTATAGCTCAGCTCCGACTCGATGGCGGCAAAATGCATTTCCAGGGCGCGCAGGACCTCGTGGGCCAACCCCGGCTCGGCATCGCCGCTGTAACGCAGCGTAAAATGACTGCTCTCGTTTTCCCTGTAATTTTCTTCCTCGAGCTGGTCGCGCCGGGCTTTGTCCAGCGCCGCTTGCACTTCTGCATCCGGTCGAAACGCCAGCGCCCGTTGCCATTCCGATACGGCTTCGCGCAGCTTGTTCATGCCGTAATACGCCCAGCCGGCCAGCTTCGGCACATCGGGATTGTCCGGAGCGAGGCGTTGCGCGCGTTCCAGATAGTCCAGCGCTTGCTTAAATTCGCTGCGTCGCAGGTGCAGGTAGGCGACGTTGAGCAGCATGAGCGGATTTTCGGGAGCGAAAGTCAGACCGGTACGCTCGTCGGCCAGCGCGTGGTCGGTGTCGCCGCGCAGCAATTCCAGCTGTGCCGCGGCATGATAAGCGAACGCGGCCTTTTCATTCGCTTCCGGACCGCCAGAGCGTGCCGCGCTGGCCATGTTAGCCAGGAAGTTGCGGTCCACCACCCCGTCGTGCACCGCTTCGCGCTCCGCAGCGGCATTCTCGCTATTCGGTTCCAGGCTAGGCGGGGTGATGGCCAGATTCGCGGCGCCTGGCGAAGGCGTGCCCGGCATCTGCGGGCCGTCACTCTTCTCAACGTGGTCCACCATCGATTTCGGCAGCACCAGCTCCCCGGCCGCCGTCAGATAGCGCACCTTGTCGCCCTCCATGGCCACGCCGAGGGCTACGATGCGCCGCCCATTTTTCAGCACGATGGTGTCTGCGTGCCCCTCCGTTGCGAAGAGCAATGTCAATCCAGCCGTCACCAAGAGAAGACGCCGCATCCTTCTATTCTAGGCTCGCCCTCCGAGCGCCGCTAACTGTCTCCTTGTCGCTCCATGCCGAAAGTGACTACACTCAGTCATGCGGTGCCGGGTCGCTTTCCTCGGGCTTTGCAGTTTCTTATTTGCCGCCGAGGTCTGGTCCGCCGGCAAAACCGCGCGCGAAGTCTACGATCGACTCCTTGCCCTCCGCGTAGATCCCACCACTATCTACGAAATCGATTCCGCAAGCCGGATGGAACTCCGTCGCGGCGATGTGGAACTGTCGTTTGATCAAGGCAAGTTGGCTTTTCTGCAATTGTTCGACGGTCGCCCTACAGGCGTGGTGTTCATCGGGCGCGGACACGTACTGGCGGCTCCCCGCGATCCCGTCGAAAAGCAGCAGATGGCGCACTTCCTGGGCGCGCCGGTGCTGGACCAGGACTTTACTTCCGCTTGCTTGCGTTTCACCGATGACACGGCCGCCGAACTCCTGCGGCAGTTGCAGTCGCGCCAACTTTCGCCACGGCAGGATTCCGCGTTTGCCACTAACTGGGATACCCTGCTCAGCACGCTGAATTCCGGCCAGGCCCTGCGTATCCTGATCGATTCGCTCTCTCAGACCCACAGGCCCTATTTCTTTGGCGCCCTCGAAGGGGTTAGCACCGGGCCGTTCGACGTCATTCTCGATCCATTACGCCGCGAGTCGGTGCTCCTAGGTCAGCCCAAAAAAAATGCGGGACGAACCTATTATGACGTGTGGGCGTCCTACAACGTTCCTGAAATCGCCGCGTCCATCGTGCCTTTTCACGCCCTGCGCTATTCCATCGACACCTCCATTGCGGCCAACGCTTCGCTGGACGCTAAAACCGATGTGCGCTTTCGCGCGGAAACCGGCGATCAACCAGTGCTGGCGTTGCAGCTTTCGCATCTGCTCAACGTCGATGAAGTCACCGGTGAGCGCGGGGAAACGCTCACCTTTTTCCAAAACGAGGGGATGAGCTTGCGGGAGCGGAATACGCGCGGTAACGATTTTCTCTATGTCGTGTTGCCCTCCCCTCCCCAGCGCGGCACGGAGTTCACCCTGCATTTCCGCTATCGAGGCAACGTTATTGAAGACGCCGGAAACGGCGTGTTTTACGTGAGCGCGCGGGAAAGCTGGTACCCGCATTTCGGCGATGGCGCCGATTTTGCCGATTACGACCTCACCATGCGCTGGCCGCGCCGGCTTCGCCTGGTTGCTACTGGATCCAAGCTCGACGAGCGTGAAGACGGCGATTACCGCGTAGGCCACTGGCGCACGGAGAAGCCCGCCTCCGTAGCCGGTTTTAATCTAGGGGACTACGCCTTCGCGTCCCTGGCAGCCGGTACCCATTCGGTCGATGTGTACGCCAATCGCGTCCTGGAGCAAGCGCTAAACAGTCGCTTGACCGCTCCTACCTTTGACACTCCGCGCATGCCAACGTTCGGCGCCGAAGGTCAGACCGGCGCCAATAGGCTGGACATCACTCCCTCGGCGCCCAGCCCTGCCGATGCATTGAGACAGCTTGGGCGCGATATCGACTCCTCCATTCGTTTCTACGAAAATTACAGCGGTCCTTTTCCCTTTCAGAAGCTTGGCGTCTCGCAGATCCCCGGGACCTTCGGGCAGGGCTGGCCCGGGCTCTTGTACATCTCCACCCTTTCCTTCCTTCCGCCGGCGGCGCAGCAGCGTGCCGGACTTTCGGAAAGTGGACGGGAACATTTCACCGAACTGGTTCCGTTTCACGAGGTCGCACACCAATGGTGGGGCAACGTGGTTGGGTGGAGCGCTTATCGCGACCAGTGGATCGACGAAGCCATCGCCAATTATCTGGCCTTGTTGTTTGCCGACACCCAGCGGAGTCCCAATCATTCGCTGCGAATTTGGCTCACCCGCTACCGCCGCCGCCTGGTCGAGAAATTACCTGGTGAGGAAATACCGCCGGCGGACATTGGCTCTCTGGATTTGGGCACCCGCTTGACCTCTTCCAAATCGCCAGAAGGGTTTGAGCAGGTCATCTATGCCAAAGGCTCCTGGGTGATTCACATGTTGCGCGAAATGCTCCGCCAGCCCGGAGCCAGGAATCCTGACGCCCGTTTTATCGCTTTGCTCCACACCTTGGCCGGCAAGTATGCTTATCGCGCGCTTTCCAGCGCCGACCTGCAGCGTGAAATCGAAGCGGTAATGACTCCGGCCATGGATCTCGATGGCGGCCGTTCCATGGACTGGTTTTTCGAGGACTGGGTACGCGGTACCGGCGTCCCGCACTATCGCGTGGAATTTTCCGTGCACCACACCGATAAAGGCTTTTTGGTTCGCGGAAAAATCTTCCAGGGCAGTGTCCCTCGTTCGTTTATCGCGCCGGTTCCCCTTTACGCCCAGGCAGCCGGCCAATCCACGCAACTGGGCGTGGTGCTCGCGGCCGGCCCGGAAACTCCCTTTCATTTCATCACCCAGAGGGAACCGCATAAAATCATCATCGATCCACAGATGACGCTCCTCTGCGTAAGCGAGTAGTTCTTCCCACACGGGAAATTGTCGTTCCAGGCGAAGCAGGATGGCTTTTCTGAGCCGGACGCGTGGGTGTCTATGGGGTCTTTTGATTGCGGGCCTGTTCTTTGAACAGCGGGCTCGCCGCATTGATGTGCGCTTTTCCTTCGGCGTCGAACGAATACGCGTAGCCTGCCGGGTCTACCGCAGGCCCCGGCAGAAGTCCGGCATTGATCATCTCGCGCATATTCCTGGGATGCCGGCCATTACGTTTTTCATATTCGGACGCCAGCTGATTCAGTTCCGTGCAATCGGCCTGCGCGTGCAGCAATTGCAAATGTATTTTCGCGTTTTGTTTGATCGTGGGGTCGCTGGTGGAATTGTAAATCTCGCTCCACAGCATCACCGAAGTCTCCAGCGTCTCGCCTTTTTCGCTGATCCTGGCGGCAAACGTTTTCATCCAGATCAGCGCCCCTGGCTTCTTGCTGCCTTCCAGAAACGCTTCGGCAGCCTTGTGGTAGTCCTTCAGCTCGAAGTAATAGACAAAACCCAAATCCTCGTAAAAGCGCCAATACTCCGGGTTCGCCCCAATTCCCCTTTGCAGCAGTTGCACCGCCAGCTCCGGCTTTCCCGCTCCGCTTGGCGGTTGCTGGCTGAGGAACATCGAGCCGAATCGATAGGCCACGATCAGGTGCGGATCAAGGCTGGTGGTCACATCCAAAAGCGGCCACAGCAACTCGATATTGGTCTGCTCGCTGGCGTGCTTGTTCCCGTAATACTGGACCGCTCGCGTCCAGTATAGGTCGGCGATCAGCGGCGCATATTCCAGGCTCATGGCTTTTAGTAGCGGCCCGGATCGCAACACCAGGTCATCTTGCTCTTGGTACATCGCCGCCCGTTCGGGGTCGATGGTTTTTTGCAAGCGCCACACACCGGCGAATCCCGGCAGCAGCGCGGCAAATAACAGCACGCGTGAAGCGCCGGAAATCATTTCAAGTTTCGCCGTGTGAAGATAGCCGCCGCCGCCGTCAGCACGATCGCGCAATAGAGCACTGCGTAGGCGGTATTCTGCGCAATCAACATTCCCGGTATCGCGCGCCCGTGCGCCGCCGCGCCCATCACGTCAAAATTCTCAAAGTTTGGCAACAGATACGAAAGCCAGCGAAACGCTACCCGCAGCGCCTGCGACATCCGGTCGCTCTGCAGCGTGCGCATTTCCGTGACGAACAGTCCCGCGATATACAGGCCCACCGTGTATAAGATGGAGAGCAGCGGCGTGGTGAAGCACGAAAACAATAGCGCCAGGGCCACCACCAACGCCAGCTTCAGCAAAATGAAGTACACCGCTACCAGCACCGGTCCCTCTAAAGCCTCGCCGCTTGTCTTCACTAGTTTCAACGCCAGAAAGAGCCCAATCGCCATGGCCGCCGTATTGACCGTTAACGTCAAAACCAGTCCGCCGAATTTCCCTACCAAGAATTCCCATCGCCGGACCGGTTTAGCCAGCAGCGCATACAACGTCCGCTTGTCCATTTCCTTGGACACCAGCCCCACGCCAATGAACACCGCGATCAGCAGCCCGATGACGGAAATCGCGCTCAACCCCAGGCTCACGATGACCATCTCTTCGATTCCGATGGACACCTGTCCCACCAGAATTGACGCCGCAATCATGGCCAGCGCGAAGAATACCAGGTTGTACAGCACGCGATCGCGTACCGCTTCGCGAAACGTGTTCAGCGCCACCACCCATGCCCGCCTCACTTTCCGCTCACCTCCACCGCCGGCGCCTGCGCGCGGTCTGCTTCCACCAGGTGCATGAAATATTCTTCCAGCGTGGCCTTCACTTGTGTCACCGACAAAATGTTGGCCCCCGCGACGCCCAGTTGTTGCAACGTTGCGTATAGTTCCGCTTCCGGAATCTGCAAGTGGTAACGCCGGCCTGTTTGGGTGGTCTTGCTGAGCAAGGGCTTCAAGCTGGCGTCAGTTCCCGCGTATTCAAACAAAATCTCCATACCCTGCGCTTTCATTCCCACGATTTCGTCCGGAGCGCCCACGCCCCGCAGTTTGCCGCCCACAATCACTCCAACGCGATCGCAAAGCATTTCCGCGTCCGACAAAATGTGAGTGGAAAACAGCACCGTCTTTCCCGCTTTCTTCAGCTCCAGGATAATGTCGCGCACTTCGCGGCGTCCCACCGGGTCCAGGCCGGACATCGGCTCATCCAGAATCACCACTTTCGGATCATGCAGGATGGCCTGCGCCAATCCCACTCGCTGCAACATCCCCTTCGAATATTTGCGCAACTGTATTTTCCGCGCGGTCTCCAGCCCCACTTTCTTCAGCATTAGGTCGACGCGCGTCTTGCGTTCTTGTTCCGGCAAGTCGTGGATTCGGGCGAAATAATCGAGCAGCTCCGCCGCCGTCAGATAGTCGTAAAAATATGGCTGCTCCGGCAGGTACCCGATATCCGCGTGCATGGAAATGTCGTTGATGGATCGTCCCAGAATGCGCGCCGTGCCCGCGGTAGGGAAAATCAGCCCCACCAGTAATTTGATGGTGGTCGATTTGCCGGCGCCGTTGGGTCCGAGGAACCCGAACACTTCCCCGTCCTCGACCCGCATACTCAACCCTTCGAGCGAGGTTTTCCTTTTCAGGTGCAGAAAGCCGAAGGGATAATCCTTGCTCAGATTTTCGATTTCAATCGCCGCAGTTGCCATGTTCACATTTTTGTGAACCTAAGGTTCGCCGTCAATCGTCTGGCGGGCCTCGTGTGCATGGAAAGGGAATACAGGAAAGCTAACACCGCACTCTCACAAAGCGAGAATGCCGCTTAATTGTCGCCGCGTACCGTGCCGATTTGCACCAGTTGCGCGGGAACCGCCGCCGGAGCCTTCGGCTTCGGCTTGCGCGTTTGCGGGTCGCGCCAATTGTCCAGGATTCCCACTTGCTGCACGCAAGACACCGTGCAGCGCGGCCCGCAGAATTTGTCCGTGAAATATTCGTGCCGCCGCATTTCCGGAGTGTACTGCGTCAGTGGAATCCCCGGATAGCCCCGCTGCTGCGAGCACCAGTGCACCAATCCATCCTCGCAGATATAGAGATAGCGCGAGCCCGACCGGCAGCGCCAATTGTGCTCCTTGCCGCGCGCCACATTGTGTTGAAACTCGTTAAACCGGGAAAACGAGCGCTTCCCCAAGGTCATGATCTCTTCGAAAATTTCCCTCTCGCGCGGTTCCAATGGCTTGAGCTGCCCGTTGTGATCGTGAATGATTCCCACCGTGCTGGTGAATCCCAGCTCCACCGCGCGGTGCGCGATTTTCAGCGCATCTTCCGGATTCTTCACCCCGCTGCCCAGCACCGAATTAATATTCACCTGGAACACCGCATACTGCGCCAGCCATTCCAGCCGGGTGTCGAGCGTCTTCAAACTCTTCAGCGAAACCTCGTCCGGCACCGCGTTGTCGATGCTGATTTGCAGGTGTTCCAGCCCCGCAGCGTTCAACTTGTCGATGGTCTTCTTGTCCAGCAGAAAGCCATTCGTAATCATTCCGGCAATCATGCCGTGCCGCCGGATGTGCCGGATAACCTCATCAATCTCCGGATGCATCAGCGGCTCGCCGCCGCTGATCGTAATAATCGAAGTGCCCATCCCGGCCAATATATCCAGCCGGCTCTTCATCTCCGCCAGCGGAACGGGCTTCGAGAAATCGTCAAATTCATTGCAGTAGGTGCATGCCAGGTTGCAGCGCCGGTTAGGGATGATGTGCACCAGGATGGGATGCCTGGTGGAGGCCAAAGCCTTGCCGATCATCCGCAATTCTCGCAGGCGCGTGCGCAGGAACCGCAGGCTCCTCCGAGCCCGCACGGCGGCGGCCGCCCGCACCGCTCTGTTATCCTCAGTCATTTAGTAGTGAAAGTGCCCCTCATCCAAATTATACCTTAGCCCGTTACCCTGCGAGCACGCCTGTCCCTGCGTACTATTGTTGGTGGCGAATCAGGTACTTACCCTCGAAAGGGAGCGGAACCTGATGACCAGCCAGCCCATATCCAATTCCGTCGCCAGCCTGGCGGAGCCGCGAGGCGCGAAGAGCGTCATGGTCATCCTCAGTTTCGTGCTACTGCTGGTCTTCTGCGCCGCTGCGGTTCCCGCGCCTATTCGCGCGGCGTGGAGTGAGTTCACCCTCAGGATGGAGTTACGGAGCCAGGAGCAACAGGCTTCCCCGGCCAAGCTTTCCGATCGCGAAATCGAAGAAATCGCCAACTTGCCCGCTCAGCAACAAGCCGAGCGGCTGCTGGAACAAGCGGTCAATCATTACGATGGGGCGTTAGATCTGATCGCCAAGTACACCGATAACTGGTTTGGCCAGTTAGAGTTACAAGGCTCCCTCTCCAGCCTGCTTACCACCGCGCTGAATTCCAATGATTTGAAGGTGCGTGGCGCTGCCCTTGAAATCGAGCTGGCCGCCTACAACCTGCCCAAGCGGCCCGAAAGCGTCGAAAATCTTATCGAGCGCATCCGCAAAGAGCCTGCGGCGCGCCCCTGGGCGCTGTGGATGCTGGGCGTGTTGGGCAATCGCGGCGTCGAAACGCGCCGCGCCTTTGTCACCCTGATGGACCACCGGCGTGATCCCGACGAGCAAACCCGCTATTGGGCCATCGAGGGGCTGTCCATGCTCGGTACCGACGAAACTATCGCACCCCTGCTCGAAGCCCTACGCAATGATCCCTCCCCCCTGGTGCGCGAGCGCGGCGGCTGCGGCCTGTCCCAATCGGGCATGCTTACCCGCGAACAGCGCCTGCGCGCCGTCCCCCAACTCCTTAAGATGACGGACGATATGACCCTCGACGACGCCACCCGCGGCTGGGTCTTCCAGTCTTTGAGGGACATTACCGGTGCCGCGATCGCCGCAGACGCTTCCGCTTGGCGCACCTGGTGGGCCCAGCACCGCAGCTAGTGCCTCCGCGCAATTTCCTCTGCGCTCCTCAGCGGCCCCAGTCTGTCTGCCTTATCCTCTGAGGTTGATTTGGTGCCGAACCTGCTTGCCGCCATGACAGCCGCGGCATCTTCACCCTCGCGTCAAGCCGTTTAAGAATGTAACCATAGGTTGTGTAGTCGGGACATTTGAAATGTAACCGAAGGTTTGTTGTTGTTGCGGCTGTGGGAAAGTGGAAATCGGGT
>Ga0070730_10000587_pt1 | contig 40756 bp, 40 predicted proteins | sample Coa_R1_3_FD_66447 | JGI IMG/M metagenome (GOLD analysis project Ga0070730, IMG submission 66447) | Surface soil microbial communities from Centralia Pennsylvania, which are recovering from an underground coalmine fire - Coalmine... | ecosystem: Environmental > Terrestrial > Soil > Unclassified ...
CTGCGCGAGCACCGGGCGGAGCTGGCGGCGCTGAAGGTGGCCAGCCTGCGCCTGTTTGGCTCCGTCGCCCGCGACGAGGCCCGCCCCGACTCCGACGTCGATCTGCTGGTGACGTTCAGCCAACCGATCGATCTCTTCGATCTTGCCGATGTCAAGCTCTTGCTTGAAAAGCTGCTTGGCCGGGAGGTCGACCTAGTGTTGGAGCGAAGTGTCAGGCCGCAACTCCGGGAGCGAATATTCGCGGAGGCAATCCCTGCCGAGTAGAGAATGGAAGCTGTACATCGAAGATATGCTGCGCAGCGTCGAGCGGGCGCTGGCCTACACGCAGGCCGTCTCGTACGACGCCTTCGTCGCGAATCAGGAGAAGGTCGACGCAGTGGTGCGCAACATCGAAGTCATCGGCGAGGCAGCCGGACGAGTGCCCGCGGAGATTCGCGATCACTATCCCGCGGCGCCCTGGGCTACGATTCGAGCGATGCGCAATATTCTTGCCCACGGTTACTATGCGGTCGATCTCGAACTCGTCTGGGGCGTTGTGCAGAATCGCCTCGAACCGTTGAGCCGCGACCGGCGCAACATCCTGCAGCGCGAGCCGTAGCTCCTGCGGTGCAGGCAGGCGCAGGCGATACCCGCCCCAGCACGCGTCTTGCGCCGAGACGACGCGCTGCGCACCCTGCGTGAGCGGCTGCAGGACGCCGCCGCGTTGCTGAAGACGGACGCGGCCACCCGCTCCACCCTGCGCTCGCGGCTATGCCGGCGGCTCTGAACGCGCGTGCGCGATGATGCGCAGCCCGCCCCGCGGCCGCAGCGCGAGCTGCGGGTCCAGCGCGATCGCCTGGCCCGGCGCCAGCTCCCAGTCGTAGCGCTGCAGCAGCATCGGCAGCACCAGCCGCGCTTCGAGCAGGCCGAACTGGCTGCCCACGCAGCCCCACGGCCCGCTGCCGAAAGGCATGTACACCGGCGGCGCGGGCGCGGCGAAGCGCTCCGGCAGGAACGCCTCGGGCTGCTGCCAGTAGGCGGCATGGCGGTGCAGCACGTACGGGCTGATCAGCACCATCGAGCGGGCGGGAATGCGGAAGCCCTCGATCGTGTCGTCGGCGGCGGCCATGCGCGGCGCAAACATCCACACCGGCGGGTAGAGGCGCAGCGCCTCCTGCACGACCATGTGTGTGAAGCGTAGCCGCGGCAAGTCCGCCAGGGTGGGCACGCGCCCCGCCAGCACCGCATCGACCTCGCGCTGCGCCTGCCGCATCGCCTCGCGGTGCTGCGCCAGCAGGCAGCAGGTCCAGGTCAGGGCGCTGGCGATCGCCGTATGCCCCGCGATCAGGAAGACCGTGACCGCCTCCCACAGCTTCTGCGGCGGCAACGGCTCCCCCGTCACCTCGTCCTCGTCGAAGATCAGGATCGAGAGCAGATCGCGCGCGCTCGGCCCGCGCTCGCGGCGCTCCGCGATCAGGCGGGTGACGAAGCGATCCACAGCCGCCATCGCCGCATGCCAGGCGCGCTCCTCCTCCTCCGACGAGCGTTCCAGCCGCTGAAAGAGCGAGACGCGCAGTTGCGGCGCGGAGCGGTCGAGCAGGCCGCCGAGCGCCAGGCCGACCTCGCCGAGGTCGGCGTGAAAAAGCGTGTCGCCGAGGATCGTCTGCGTCAGGCGCAGCAGCTCGGCCTCGACATCGAAGGCCGCGCTGTCGCGTGCTCGTTCGCGCCAGCCGTCGAGCAGCGCCGCGCTGCCGGCGGTCATCGTTTCCGCGAAGCTCTCGACCTGCTCGCGGTGGAACACCTCGCGCCCCAGCTTCTCCATGCGCCGGGTGAGCACGAACAGGTCATCGGAGAGGCTGTGCATGCCGCCGCTCAGCAGGCGCTGGCGGTCGCGCAGGCGGCCGCGCTGCGCAGCGGGCGGACCGTGGTAGTTGCCGGCGTGCGTCGAAAGCACGTGACGGATGCCGCCGGGGCTGCTGATCAGGTGAAAGACCTGGGGCCAGAGGCGCAGGCGCACGACATCGCCGTAGCCGCGCTGCATCTCCAGCAGAAAGCGCAGCGGGTCTTCCTCGAAGGGGCGCAACTGGGTGGTGATCGGATTGCCCGTCGGGCCGGGCGCCAGGTTGGCGGTCAGCGCATCCGGCAGCCCTGCCATGCGTGTTCCTCCCGCGGCCCCGTGTGGCCGGCCGGTATGGCCGGCCGCCGTATTCAGGATAGGCCACCGCCGCCGCCGCTGTGCCGGCGGGAACCTGGTGTGCACGGGCGAATCGTGCGTCTTCGCAACTGTCGTACGGCTGCACGGATTCTACCGGCCCTGAAAACGCTCCACGGCTGAATATACTGGCTCTGTGCTCGGCCGCGGCGCCGCGCAACACGGGAAGTGGATGACGGAGGACGGGCAATGACCACGCAGATCCAGCCGGCCAGCGAGGGGGAGCTGGTCACGTTTCTGGAGAAGCTCGCACAGTTCCACGGCACGCTGTCACCGCGCGAACAGGCGCTGCTGGACGAGATGACGGCGACGGCCCTGATCGCGCCGCAGCTCTCTCAGGAAGAGGTGCAGGGCTACACCAGCGGCCCGACCTACTACCAGACGTTCCTCACGCTGAACCAGCCGGGCAGCGCGTATTACAGCTACTATTCGGCGGTGGGGCAGTACTACAACACGCTGGGCACGTACTACAAGCTGCCCGGATTCGGGTATGCCCGATAGTGGTGGGGCAAGGGCTCAGGTTTCCCGTTCGCTAGCGCGCCCAGGCGCCCTTCCGCTCCCGGTAGCGTTTGCCGGCGAGGAACGCGGCGGGCGGATAGGTCCAGAACTGCGAGACGCCGGCGAAGGTGTCGGCATCGCGCAGCAGGTTGCCGGGTTTGCCGCCCGGCAACTGCTGCGTCTGGCGCACGGAGAGATCGAACACGCCCTGCTGATCGTCGTCGAAGGCGAAGGCGCCGCCACCCGGCGTGCTCGCCAGCTTCACCCCGCGCAGGGCGTCGCGCAGCGCCGCCGGGTTCACCGCCGCCTGCGTGCCCGCCGCCAGCAGCGCCACATCCAGCGCCTCGGCGGCCAGGTAGCCGTTCGCGGCTCCCACGCCGGCCGGTGCTCCGCCGTACGCCGCAGCGTAGGCCCTGACGAACGCCTGTGTGGCCGGGTCGGCCAGCGCCGCGCTGAAGGCGGCGGCGCTGATCACGCCGTTCGCCGTATCGCCCTCCCGCGCCAGCAGCGGCTCATCCACCAGCTCGCCGGCGCCCAGCAGCGGCAGCGTCATGCCCGCGTCGCGGTAGGCCTTCAGAAAGCGTGGGGCGGCGTCGCCCTGCACCGCGGCGAACACGGCATCCGCGCCGCCCTGCTTCAGCTTCTGCACGAAGGGCGCCCAGTTGCTCGTGCCCCCCGGCACGTACTGCTCTTGCGCGATCGTGCCGCCGCAATCCGTAAACGTATGGGCGAAGCCGCCGGCCGCCTCCCAGCCGAAGCTGTCGTCCTCGGCGATCAGCGCCGTGCGCTTGAGGCCGAGCATTTTGCAGGCGTAGGCGCCGAGCGGCTGTGTAGCCTGGCTGTTGCTGGCCGAGACGCGGAAGATCCAGTTGCTCTTGTCGCGCTGGGTGAGGTCGTCCAGCCCGGCGCCGGCGATCACGGCGGGCAGCCTGCGGCCGTCAAGATCGTCGCGCAGCGCCGCGGCCACGGCGTCGGAGGCGACGCCGGCGATCGCGGCGGCCTTGTCCTTTTCGGCCAGTGTGCGTAGCTTCGCCCGCGCCGTGGCCGGGTCGGAGGCCGTGTCTGCCGTGGCGAGCGTGATCGCGAAGCCGCCCAGCCGGCCGTTGTGCTGGCTCAGGTAGAGCTGGAAGCCCTGGCTCAGCTCCTTGCCCGCCGCCGCGTTGCCGCCGCTTAAGGGCGCCAGCAGCCCGATCGTCAGCGGGCCGTTGTCCACGTTCGGCGGCGTGGCCGCGGGGCCGCGCGGGGACTCCGGCGTCGTCTCACCCAGGGCGGGGAAGCCCGACGGCGTGGCCGGCGGTCGAGGCGTGCCGCCGGCCGGGATGGGCGGCGGGGTCAGCAGCGGCCCGCGCACCGGCGGCAGTGGCGGGCCGGTCACCACCGGCAGCGTCGGGTTGCCCGGCGTTGGTGTGGCCGCCGTCTTGTTGTGCTTGTGGCCGCCGGCGCAGGCCAGGGGCAGCAGTGCGGCGCACAGCAGCAGCCAGAGCGGAACGCGGCGCACCGCGGCTTGTTTCTCTCCCCGCAAGCCAAACTCCCCGCCGTCGGCCGCGCCGGAACGGATGCGCACGGCATGGGCCGATCGTAGCGTGTGACCGGTGTACCGGTCACGGCGGCACGGCGCCGGGCGAGCGGCGGGCGAGGTCCGGGTCAGACCACAAACGCGCTGCTGCCGGCGCTACGCCCGCGGCTCGGCGCCGCCGTGCAGCGGCAGGCAGACGGTGAAGCGGGCGCCCTGCCCCTCCGTGCTGGCGACGGAAACCGAGCCGCCGTGCTGCTCCGCGATCTGGCGCACGCCGGCGAGGCCGATGCCGGTGCCGCCGATCCGCCCTTCAACATTCGAGCCGCGGAAGAAGCGCTCGAACACACGCGGCAGGTCGGCGGCGGGGATGCCCATGCCCTGGTCCCGCACTTCGAGCACCGCATGGGCGTCCGCGCCGGCGCCTTCCTGGCGCACGCGCACCTGGATCACGCCGCCGTTCGGGCTGTACTTGATCGCGTTGGAGAGCAGGTTGCCCAGCACGCGTTCGAGGCGGACCGCGTCCCACATGCCCACGGGCTCCGGCGCCGGCGTCTCCAGGGTGATCGTCGCATTTTCGACGACGGCGCGCTGCTCCTCCACGACACCGCGGGTCAACGCCGCCAGGTTGACCTGCTGGCGGTCGAGCGCCAGCGGCTCGCCGGCCTGCAGGCGTGCGGCGTCGAGCAACTGGCCCACCAGTGCCCGCATGCGCGTGGCGGCCGCGTCGATCGAGGCCAGACCCTCACGCACCCAGGTCAGATCCTCCCCGCCCGACGCCGCGCGGCGGCCCAGCAACTGCGCCAGGCCCTTGATCGTGGTCAACGGCGTGTTGAGGTCGTGGGAGACGGTAGAGAAGAAATCGTCGCGCTGGCGCAGCGCATCGCGGGCTTCGCCGTAGAGGCGGGCGTTCTCGGCGGCGAGCGTTTCGATCTGGCGGCGGGCCTGCACCTGCGCCGTGACCTCAACGGCGTGTACGAGGATGCCCTCCACGGCGCCTGCCTCGTCGCGCACCGGCTGGCAGACGACGTTGAAGAAGGCCTCCTCGCGGGCGCCATCGGCGCCGGTGATCAAGGCGCGTGCCTCGTTGGCGCTGAAGGGCTTGCCCGTGCGAAAGGCGTGATCGAGCACCAGCAGGTAGCCCGAGCCGGCGGCCAGCGGCGCCAGCGCCTCGCGCACGGGCAGGCCGGTCGGATCGCCGCCCAGAAAGCGGATGGCGCCGGGGTTGACGAATTCGACGCGATGATCGGGACCGTTCAGGTAGGCGATCGCCGCCGGCGTTTGCATGAACAGGCCGAACAGCCGCTCGCGCTCGCCCTCGACGGCGTCCAGGGCGCGATCGCGGGCGGCCAGCGCCGCTTGCACCTCGTGATAGAGGCGGGCGTTGTCGGCGGCCAGGGCGGCGCGGCGGGCGATCTCCTCGGCCAGCGCCAGCTGGGCCGGGCCGTACTGCCGCTCCGGCGTGGAGGAGACGAAGTTGAGCGTGCCCAGCGTATGCCCGCGCGCCCGCAGCGGCACGCACATGTAGGAGCTGATGCCGGCGGCGCGCAGCCGCGGCAGCCGCCGCTTGTCCACCGCCAGGCCGGACAATTCGGCCTCGCCCACGTTCGCCAGGAGCTCGGGGTGGCCGCTGCGCAGCACGCGGGCGATGGGGTGCGGCGCATCGGGCGCAAGCGGGAAGCCGCCGCCCAGCTCTTCCACGGCGGCGCGGCGGGCGGGGTCCGCCGCGGCGAAGGCGCGGCGCTCGATCAGGCCGGCCTCGTTCAGCACGCAGACGCTGCACCAATCGGCCAGCGCCGGCACGGCGAGCCGGGCGACCTGGGCCAGCGTCTCGTCGTAGTCCAGCGTCGCGGAGAGCGTATCGCCCGCCTCGGCGAGAAAGCGCAGCCAGCGCTGGGCAGCCTCGGCCTCGGCGCGGGCGTCGCGCTGCGCCTGGTAGAGCCGGGCACGCAGCAGGGCCAGCGCGAACTGCTGCGCCAGCGCCGCGAGAAAGGCCTCATCGGCGCCGTCGAAGCTGCGCGTGCGCTCGTAGCTGAGGCCAATCGCGCCGATCGTGACGCCGTCCACGATCAGCGGCACGGCCGCGAGGGCGCCCGTGCGACCATCCGGCCAGACCGCATCAGGCATGAGGCCGCGGCTGCGCCCCTCCGCGGCCGAGGCGACGAGATACGGCTTGGCCGAGCGGATCGCCTCGGCCAGCGGCGCCGCCGTGGAAAGCGGAAAGCGCTGCCAGTGCTTCACCAGCGGCGCCGCATAGCCGCCGGCGCCGACGATCTCGACCGTGTCGCGCGCCTCGTCGAGCAGGGCCAGCGTGCCTGCGACCGCGTCGGTGGCGGCGACGCCCTGCTCCACCATGACCTCGGCCACCTGCACCGGCGTGAGCGCCTCGGAGAGGGCGGCAGTGATGGCCTGCAGGCGCACGGCCTGGCTGCGGTCGCGCACCGCGGCCGGCTGCGCGGCGTAGTCCGCCGTCACGCCGTCGAGCAGCTGCACGAGACCGGCGATCTCGGCCGCGGCGGCCTTGCCCCCCGCACGTCGCACGCGCCGCTCCAGGTCCGCCAACCCGTCGCGCGCGGCGGCGAGGCGCTGTGCCAGGGGCGAATCGGCCATGCAGGGACTCCTGGCGGACCCGGATCGAGCGGGGTGCAGGGATTGTAGCAGCTTTTACAAGATTACAAGCTGCGGCGCGCCTATCCCTGCCTCGCTCAGGCTCGGCTGCGCATTGCGGGTCTCCCACGGTTGCGCGGCGCTCTGGCCCGACACGGGAAGGGGTGGTTCGAAGGCTACCGGATCTCCTCGCACCCCACCCTTCCCGTGTCGGGAAGGGAGACGCGGCGTGCTGTGGCGGGGTCAGGCCCCACGCTGCCGCGCGAGCAAGCCGCGGGCGATCGTCAGGCGCAGGATCTCCGTGGTGCCTTCGGCGATGCGCCAGGCGCGGATCTGGCGGTAGAGCCGCGCCAGCGGATGCCCCTCCACCACCGCCGCACCGCCCGTGAGCTGGATCGCGCGGTCGACGATGCGCGTGATCGCCTCGGTGGCGAGCGACTTCGCCATCGCCACCTCGACCTCCCTGCTCTCACCCTCCTGTGCCGCCCGCGCCGTGGCGTACAGGGCGCTGCGCGCCGCGTAGAGGTCGGTTGCGCTCTCGGCCAGCATCGCCTGCACCTGCTCGCGCTCGGCCAGCGGCGTGCCGCTGCGGTGCGGCTGGTCGATCTGGGCGAGCGTGTAGGCCAGCGTCCAACGCCCGGCGCCGCAGGCCGAGGCCGCCACACCGAGCCGCATGCCGGTGATGTCTTCCAGGGCCCGCGGCAGCCCCTGGCCGATGCCGCCGATGATCGCTTCCTCCGTTGCCGGCACGCCTTCGTAGGCGAACTCGCCGTGCAGGCCGCCGTCGAGCGTGCGCAGCTCACGCCGCAGCGTCAATCCGGGCGCACCGCGCGGGACGACGAACACGGCCGAGCCGACCGGACCGCCGGGGTTCTCCGTCACGTTGGCCACGGTCAGCAGCAGATCGGCGTGCGGTCCGCCGGTGACGAACGCTTTGACGCCGTTCAGGGCGAACGCCTCGCCCTGGCGCACGGCCGTGGTGCGCGGACCTTCGCGGGCGTCGGTGAAGGCGAAGGCCGCCGTCAGCTTGCCGCGCAGCACGGGCGCCAGAAAGCGTTCACGCTGCGCGGGCGTGCCGTGGCGCAGCAGACCGCCGGCACCGCCCAGCACCAGCCGGCCAAGCGCGGCGCCGGAGGCGGCGATCTCCTCGCGCAGCGCCACCTGGCCGAGCGGACCGAGCCCGCCGCCGCCCAGCTCCGCTGGCTGCAGCAGGCGGAAGAGGCCGAGCTCGTGCGAGCGCGTGCGCACCCAGCGGCGCAGCTCGGCCGGCGCCTCGGCCTCCTCCTGCACGCCGGCGACGCGCTCGGCGGGCAGCAGCTCATCGTCAAGAAAGGCGCGCAGCCGCTCGCGCAGCACGGCGAGGTCGGGCGGCAGGGCATCGAGCGGCATCGGGTGGCCCCCATCTCATCCCCCGACCCTTCCCCATTCGTTGCATGATGGGGGAAGGGCGATCCGGCGTCAGGCGCGTGGCCTCACCCCCGGCCCCTCTCCATGGAATGGAGAGGGGAGCTTCGGACCGGAGCTGGGGAGGTACTGCGTCACGCGCTCAGCCCTAACCGCTCCGTGCGTCGATCTCCCCTTCCCCTAGAATTGGGGCCAGGGCACGCTGCCGTCCCAGCGATCGTAGGCGCAGACCTCGGTCAGTGGCCTGCGCGTGGTTGGCCCGAAGCGGCCGCGCGGGTAGCCCAGCGGCAGGCAGTAGACGATCTGCGCCGTGTCGGGGATGCTGAAGAGGGCGCGCACCCGTTCGTCTACCACGGCGTGCAGCGTGGTGATCGTGCCGCCGATGCCCAGCGCCCGCGCCGCCAGCAGCAGGTTCTCCACGGAAGGGATCACCGGGCCCATCGCACCGGCGCCTTTCGCCGTGGCGCAGACGAGCACGATCACCGGCACCTCACCGAGCGTCTCCGCCAGGCGCATGGCCGACTGCGCCACCTTGTCGTTGGGTGAGATGTCCTGCGGACCGTTGATGCCCTGGTCCTTGCGCTTGGCCCACCAGGCTTCGCGGTAGAGCGGCGCCAGGCGGGCGCGCTGCTCTGCATCCTTGACCACGATGAAGCGCCAGGGCTGGGCGTTGCCGCCGTTGGGCGCGTGGATCGCCGCCTCCATGATCGCGTGCAGGTCATTGTCGGCGATCGGATCGGGCTTGAAGCGGCGGATCGCTCGCATGCTGAAGATCGCTTCGCCCAGCGGCATGGCCAGGCGGTCGCTTGCCGTCATCGTCGTTGCTCCTCGCCGGCATCGCGCCGGCCAGCGGCAGCATAGCGCCTTTCGCGATCCGTTGCGCGGGGACGCGCCGACGCCACAGTGTACAGTTGCACGGGGCAACGCCCCTTATGCATCTGCTGGAGGAAGCCGACCGTGGCCGACGATCACTCGACCAGGCCGTTTTTGCACGCGCGCTGGTTCGGCACGCCGGTGAAACGGCGCGAGGACCCGCGCCTGATCACCGGCAGCGCGAGCTACATCGACGACCTGCATCTGCCCGAGCTGCTGCACCTCGCCTTCGTGCGCTCGCCGCACGCCCACGCGCGCATCGTCTCGATCGACGCGAGCGCGGCGTTGGCGCTGCCCGGGGTCTTCGCCGTCGTCACCGGGGCCGAGGCGGCCGAGTTCGCGCCGCCCTTCCCGCCGAACCCCGGCCCGCCGCAGCCGCCGCGCTTCGTGCTGGCACGGGAGAAGGTGCGGCGCGTGGGCGAGTCGGTTGTGGCCATACTGGCCGCCGATCGCTACCTCGCGGAGGACGCGGTCGACCTGGTCGCCGTCGAATACGAAGAGCTGCCCGCCGTGGTCGATCCCGAAGCGGCGCTGGCGCCCGGCGCACCGCAACTGTGGGACGAGTTTCCCGACAACGCCGTGCTGCGCGATGTGCCCTTCGGCGCCTCCGAAGAGGCGATCGAGGCCGCGTTCGCGCAGGCCGAGGTGACCGTGAAGCAACGCATGCGCGCCGCCCGCCTCGCGCCCTCCGCGATCGAGACGCGCGGTGTCGTCGCCCGCTACGAGCGCTGGGACGACCGGTTCACCATCTGGTCCACCTCGCAGGCGCCACACCGCGTGCGCGCCGTGCTCTCGCGCATGGGCGGCATCCCCGAGGGGCGCATCCGCGTGATCGTTCCGGAGATGGGCGGCGGCTTCGGCGCCAAGGGCAACGTCTACTCTGAAGAGGCCTGCGCCGCCTTCCTGGCGCGGCGCTTCGAGCGGCCGGTCAAATGGATCGAGACGCGCATGGAGTCGTTCACGACCACCAGCCACGGTCGCGGCCAGACGGGCACGATCGAGCTGGCGGCGAAGCGCGACGGCACGCTGCTGGGGCTCAGGCTCAACATCATCGCCGACCTGGGCCACACCTGCGACGCCAGCACCGTCGGCCTCTACGGCAACACGCAGCGGCTCTGCACCAACGTCTACCGCTTTCCCGCCGCGCGCGTGCTGCTCAGCGAGGCGCTGACCAACAAGTCGCCCACGGCGGCCTACCGCGGCGCCGGCCGGCCGGAGGCGACCTACTTCTGCGAGCGGGCGATGGACCTGCTGGCGCGCGAGCTGAACATGGACCCGATCGAGCTGCGCCGCAAGAACTTCATCCCCGCCGACGCCTTCCCGTATCGGACGGCCACCGGCCTGCTCTACGACAGCGGCGACTACGCGAAGGCGCTGAACACGCTGCTGGAGAACGTGGACTATGCCGCGCTGGTGCGCGAGCGCGAGGCGGCACGCGCCGAAGGGCGGCTGGTCGGCATCGGCATCTGCTCATATGTAGAGAGCTGCGGGCCGGGCGCGGCGAGCGAGGGCGGCGGCGCCGCGGCCTGGGAGTACGGCGCCGTGCGCGTCAACCAGAGCGGCGCGGTGGAGCTGCTGACGGGGGTCTCGGCGCATGGCCAGGGGCACGAGACGGTCTTCGCCCAGCTCGCCGCCGAGGTGCTGGGCGTCGATCCGGACACGGTGACGCTGCACGAGCACGACACCGCCGTCGTGGCGCAGGGCATCGGCACGTTCGGCAGCCGCAGCATGATGATGGGCGGCTCGGCGGTCTACCAGTGCCTGCGCGAGATCGAGGCGAAGATGCGCCGCATCGCCGCCAACATGATCGAGGCGAACGAGGACGATCTGCTCTTCCGCAACGGCCGCATCGAGCCGGCGGACGCACCCGACCGCGGCCTCGCCTTCCAGCGTGTGGCCGCGCACGCCTACGCCGCGCCCGCGCCCGGAGACGAGCCGGGACTAGAGGCGCAGCACTTCTTCGGCTCGCAGGGCATGACCTTTCCCTTCGGCGCCTATCTGGCGATGGCCGAGGTCGACCGCGACACGGGCGCCGTGAAGCTGCTGCGCTTCGACGGCGTGGACGACTGCGGCCCGGTGATCAACCCGCTGATCGTGCGCGGCCAGGTGCACGGCGGCATCGCCCAGGGCGTGGGCCAGGCGCTGCTGGAAGAGGTCGTCTACGACGAGAACGGGCAACTCGTCTCCGGCAGCTTCATGGACTACGCGATTCCGCACGGCGAAGACCTGCCGCAGATGACGATCGGGCACACAGTGACGCCCTCGCCGCGCACGCCGCTGGGCATCAAGGGCGTGGGCGAGGCGGGCACGATCGGCAGCGTGCCGGCGATCGCCAACGCGGTGATGGACGCGCTGGCGCCGCTGGGCATCCGCCACATCGATGTGCCGCTGACGCCGCAGCGCGTCTGGAACGCGATGCAGGCGGCCGCGAGCGGCGGCCCTCATCCCCCGTCCCCTTCTCCCATGCCTGCGGCATAGGCGAAGGGGCGATCCCGGGTCGGGCGTTCCAAGCGACCCATGGTTAACCGAGCGTCGTCCGACTCCAGCACCATACGATCGCCCCTCTCTCCCATAAGGTCTTTGTGCGCGGCGGATCTCCCACCGTCCGTGTATGGGAGAGAGGGGCCGGGGGAGTGAGGGCTCGCACGGGCGCTCGCCAAAAAAAGGGGGATGGGCATCGCGCCCATCCCCTTCGCATATCGGCAGGCGACGCGCTGCGCTTAGGTGGCGGCGAGCGCCAGTTCCTTCGCCGGCGAGAGCACCTGGTCGCAGATGCCGTACTCGAGCACCTGGTCGGCGTTCATCCAGAAGTCGCGGGAGGTATCGGTCTTGATCCGCTCCATCGGCTGGCCGGTGTGCTTGGCGAGGATGTTGTTCAGCCGCTCGATCAGGCCGGCAAGATGCTGGACCTGGATCATGATGTCCGGCGTGGCGCCGCTGAAGCCGGCGCTGCCCTGGTGCACCATCACCTGCGCGTTGGGCGTGATGTAGCGCTTGCCCTTGGTGCCCGCGGCCAGCAGCACGGCGCCCATGCTCGCGGCCTGGCCGATGCAGGTGGTGGAGACGTCGCAGCGGATGTGCTGCATCGTGTCGTAGATCGCCAGGCCGGCGGTGACCACGCCGCCCGGGCTGTTGATGTACATCTGGATGTCGCGCTCCGGGTCGGCGCTGGCCAGATAGAGCAACTGGCCGATGATCAGGTTTGCCACCGAGTCATCGATCGGCGTGCCGAGGTAGATGATGCGGTCGCGCAGCAGCCGGGAGAAGACGTCCATTGAGCGCTCGATGCGCCCGTCGGACTCGATCACGGCGGGATTGGGAACGTATGTCATGGTGGTTGGCTCCTCGCGCCTGAAGGCACGGATAAACTACGGATTCAGTATATCGCGCGGCGCGGCGTCAAACGATGGATCGTTGCACGGGCGCGACGCGCTCAGCGGCCCTTCTGTTCCCAGAGCCGGCACTCGGTGGGCAGATCTTCGATGAAGGGGCCGATGCAGTCGAAGCCGTCGCGCACCGGGTGCTGGCAGAGCGTGGCCACGGGGCCGTCCGGCCGGCCGGAGACGATCGTGCGGCGCAGGAAGCGGCACTCGATCGCGAGGCGGTCCGGCGGCAGCGGCTCGGACTGGCCGCCGGCGCGGCTCACCCGCGCCTCGCGGAGCGATGGCGGTGCAGGGCGCCGCACAGGACTGGAACGTTCGCGGCCCGCGAGGTGTTGATCGTAGGAGCGGCTCTACTCACGCGGAGGTGTCCATCGCCTTGATCAAGATCGCACTTTCCACGGCGCTCTGCGCCCTCGCGCTCTGCACGGCCTGCGGCTCGTCGAACAACAACAAGAACCGCCCCACCGCAGCGGCGACCAGCGCCGGTACGCCGCTGACCAGCGCGAGCACGCCGCTTGCGCGGGCCAGCGCCACGCCGGCGGCCACCACGAGTAACGGTACACCGTTCCCGGCCGTGGCGGGAGCGAGCCCGGCCGCGAGCGCCTCGCCCACGGCAGCCGCGACGTCCCGGCCCAGTGCGACTGCTGCGCCCGCGGCAGCAACCGGCCCGGCAACGGCCGCCGCCGCGGCGCCTTCACGGTCAGCCACGGCGCCAGGCGCGGCCGGCGGCGGCGCCTCCGCCTCTGATCTGATTCAGCGCATCATGCTCACGGCCGGCGATCTGCCCGCCGGCTACAGCGTGGGCGGCCTCTCGGGGCGCCAATCGAACGAACAGGCGATCACCGGCTACGCCGATCCGCAGGCGGTGCTGAAGCTGTTCAACGACACGGGCCGGCTCGATGGCTTCATCCAGCAGATCAGCTCGCCGGACAGCGCCTCGGGCGTCGGCGTCTCGATCGAGGTCTGGAAGGACGAGGCGGGCGCAAAGCTCTACTTCGACCAGTTTCCCAGCCCGCCGGCCGAGGTGAAGCCGCAGCCGTTCACGCTGGCGCAGCCGCTGGGCGACCAGAGCACCGCCTACCACTACACGATCGGCGCCGGCGGCGGCACCTCGATCGCCTGGCGGCGCGGCCGCGTGCTGCTGGGCGTGGGCGAGCCGGCGGCAAGCCAGGCGGCGCTGGACCACCTGCTGCAGATCGCCGCGCTTCTCGACGCGAAGGCGAAGGCGGCGCAGGGATCGCCGTAATTTCCAGAACGGGGCGGCGTCGCGTGCCGCCGCCCCGGGAGCCGCCCCTGCCGTCTGCCGCGCGATCCGGCCGTAGCGCGGGTATCCTCGTCATCCAGCAGAGATGGCCTGACCGTGCCCGCCGGCTCCTGCTCGGCCATTCGGGTGGGGAAGGCGCGGGCGGGTCAGTGGCGCGGCTCAGTCGCCGGCCGGCGCCCCCGCCAGCGCCCGCTCGGGCACGAGCTGCACCGTCGATTCGGCCAGCGAGGCGCCGCCGCCGCAGGCCCGCTTCAGCGCCGGCATCACCTCGGAGGCGAAGATCCGCATCTGCTCCTCGGTTTCCTCGGTCGTGTAGCCGCCCGCCTCGAACCAGGCCGTGAACATGAAGTCGTCGTAGCCGCAGCGCTCCTTGATGCGCATGATCTTGTCGACGACCTGGTCCGGCGTGCCGACGATCGCGATCTCCTTCTGCATGATCAGGTCGGCCGTGACCTTCATGCTCATGTCGTACATCGGCTCGTCCAGCTCGGAGAGCACGGCGGCGAAGCCGAACGGCCCGTAGTAGTCCCACTGCAGCTCGATCGCCTGCTTGTAGCGCTCCAGGTCATCCTTCTGCCTGGCGCCGCCGGGCAGGAAGTGCACGTAGCGGCAGCAGCCGAAGCCGCGGTGCTTCTGCGCGTCCCAGCCGAACTTCCACTGGCCGCGGTTGAGCCGGTCGGGCCACTTGTTCTTCGCCGCTTCCTCGTAATAGATCTCGATGTTGCGCTTCAGGCGCGTGGTCGGCTCCGGCACGGTGAAGCTGTTGACGCCGTGCTGCGCCGTCCAGCGGATCGAGCGCTCGCTGGTCACCGGCTCCCAGACCTGCGGGTGCGGCTTCTGCAAGGGCTGCGGATAGACGCTGATCTCCTTCAGCGTCGTGGTCGAGGCCATGATCGGGCTGCCCATCGAGTACATATCGGGCGCGCCCAGGCGCAGCACGTCGTTCAGGTCGCGGCCGACGCCCTGCTGCTTGAAGTAGGCGATCGTCTGCTTGTGATTCCACTTGGTATAGGCCGGCGGCACGGAGACGAACTCGCCGTGGTAGGAGAACGAGCCCTCCGTCCAGGCCTTGATGATCGTCTCGTACGCCTCGTGGAAGTAGACGCGGTTGCGCTCCTGGTCTTGAATGGTCGAGCCGAAGGGCTTGCCGAAGGTCTCGTTCTCGCGCGGCTGGTAGCCGCGCCCCACGCCGAACTCCAGGCGGCCGCCGCTGATCACGTCCAGCATCGCCGCCTGCTCGGCGATGCGGATCGGGTGCCACCAGGAGAGGATGTTCGCCATCTGCCCGAGGCGGATGCGCTTCGTCTGCGCGGCGATCGCCGTTTCCACCAGCAAGGGATTGGGGCTGAACTCCGCGCCCTCCGGCTGGAAGTGGTGCTCGGTCATGAACCAGTAATCGAAACCGAGCCGGTCGGCCAGAATGCCCTGCCGCACCTGGCCGACGAGCACGCGCTGATTGCTGGCCGAGACTTCGGCCAGCGTGCCGTCGTTGACCACCACGCCGTCCGGCGTCGAAACGGCTTTCAGATCCGAGGCGCCGTTGTGGAACACGCCGATTTCGATCATCGTCAGCTTCCTTTCCTGAACTGCCAGCGAATGCCGACGGTCGCCGCCTCGGCCGATCGCCGGCGCGATCGGCCCGTCGCCGGCCATGCCGGCCGTGGCCCGGCGCAACGCCCTACGCCGGCGCGCTCCAGCCGCATGCGTTCACCGCTCGCGGGCGCGAACGCGGGACGCCTGCGAGGGCGCGAGCGAGCGATCGGCATGGCCGCGCCGCACTCCGCGCGGGGCCACGTCATACTACTCTCGCGCCCTCAGCGCAACAACGGACGCCGGGGTGAATTACGAGACAGCATTCTGGCTGCAGATGGGCAAAGTTCTTGCGGCGGGTGCGGGCGCGGCCGGCCCCGGGGCAGGAACGGCGTGGGCGTCCCCGCCATCCCTTGTACGTTTACGATGGGACAACCGCCGCGGAGATTGCCGTGCTACGGCGCCGGCGATGCAAGCTCGGGGAAAGGCGCGCCGCCGGCTCCGGCTGGCGGCGCCGATCACTCCCGCCCGGCGGCCACCTTCTGATAGAACGAGATGCTGGGCAGGTGCACGTCCTCCAACGCCGCCGGCCGCGGAGCCAGCGCCTCGCCGTAGCCGAGAAAGAGGTAGCCGCCAGGCGCGAGCACGTCGCAGAAGCGTGCCACCACCGCCTGCCGCTCCTCCGCGGAGAAGAACGGCAAGACATCGTGGCAGAAGAGCACGTCCACGCTGCCCGGCGCCAGCGGCCAGTCCGCGTCCAGCAGGCTCCAGCGCTGGAACTCGACCAGCCGCCGCGGCGTTTCGGCCACGCGCCATCCCTGTCCCGCACGGACGAAGCAGCGCGAACGCAGCGCGGGCGCCACGTTGGCGAGGGCGCGGTCGTGGTAGATCGCCCTCTCCGCCAGGTGCAGGGCGGCGCCGTCGATATCCGAGCCGATCACCCGCACCGGTTCGGCCAGCGTCACCCCGCGCCGGATCGCCGCTTCCAGGGCCACCATGCCGAGCGAGTACGCCTCTTCGCCGCTGGCGCAGCCGGCGCTCCAGAGCAGTAGGCGAGTATCGCTGCCCCGCCGAAACCAGAGTGCGGGCAGGATGTCTTCGTCCAGCAGTTTGAACTGCGTGGGCATACGGAAGAAGCGGGTTTCGTGCACGGCGAGCGCGGCGTGGATCTGCTCCACCTCCAGCGGGTCCGTCGCGCGGCCGAGATAGGCCTGAGCGCTGCCGGCGCCCGAGGCGCGCACCCGTTCCCAGAGCACACGGCGCAGGCGGGACATCGTCGCGTCGTCGAAGCGGAAGCCGCCCGAGCGCAGACTGCGGCCGAGCAGCGCGCCGAACGCCTCGCGCTCCGCGTCGCTGCTGGTGCGGCGCTCCTGCGGCTCGGCCGGCACGGCGGTCACGTCGCCGTCACTCGTGCCCCTGACGCGCACGCCCGCGCTGCCGCGCACACGGCGCCGCCGCTGCGGTTCGCGCTCTGCCGGCGCCACACCGCGCTCGGCGACCAAACTGAAGTGGGGCTCTGCCGCCATCGCCCTGCTCCCCTTACCGGCGCATCTACGCTCCGCGTCCGCGGCGGGCATGCCCGTGCTCGCAGCCGCGGAGGGGCCCAATCACACGCGCCGATCGCGTTTACGAAATTGTAACCGATCTATGGTTGTAAGCCCATAAGCCGATCGAGGCCGATCACTAACTCGCGTCGCGCCGGCACGTGGCGCAGCGCCAGCAGCACGCCGGGGATGAAGGATTCGCGGCTGGTGGTGTCGTGCCGCAGCGTCAGCGTCTGGCCGAGGGCGCCGAAGATCACCTCCTGGTGGGCGACCAGCCCCTGCAAGCGCACACTGTGCACGGTAACGCCGCCCTCGCTGCCCCCGCGCGTGCCCGGAAGGGTGAATTTCGTGGTCTCCGGATGGGTGAACGGCCGGTCGCCGCGGGCGCGCAGCATCTCGCGCACGGTGGTGTAGGCCGTGCCGGAGGGGGCATCGACCTTCGCCTCGTGGTGCAGCTCGATCACCTCGGCGTAGTCGAAGAAGGGCGCCGCCACGCTGCAGAGGTGCATGAGCAGCACCGCGCCCAGGGCGAAGTTGGCCGCGACGATGCCGCCGATCTTGTGCTCGGCGCAGTCGCGCGCCAGCCGCTCGACGAACGCCTCCGGCAGGCCGGTGGTGCCGATCACCGGCCGCACGCCCGCCCGCACCGCCAGCGGCGCTACCTGCTGCGTCCACTCGTGGAAGGTGAAATCCACCAGCGCATCGGCGGGCACGGCGGCCAGCAGCTTCTCCGCGTCGTTGCTCAGCGGCACCTCGCCGCCGTCGGGCAGGGCGATGTGGTCGCTTTCGGAGAACTTTTCCAGGACGCCGACGACGCGCATGTCCGGCTGGCGGGCGATGCCGGCCATCACTTCGCGGCCCATGCGCCCGCTGCCGGAGACGATCACGCGCAGCGGCGCTCCGCTTTCGTTCTCCGCGTCCGAGTGTTGCCCGGCCATAGTGGCCTCCATTTCTTATCGCTCGCCGGTCTCCGCGTCATGCGACGGCTTACTATACCGTGACCACAGCGGGCGGGATGGGGTGCTTCGCGCCGGTGCCTTCAGGCGTCCGCGGGCAAGGGCGGCAGATCGCCGGCCTGCTCCAGGCCGAAGTATTCGAGGAAGCGCAGCGTGGTGCCGTAAAGCACGGGTCGCCCCACCGTCTCGGCGCGGCCCACTTCGCCGATCAGATCGCGCGCCCGCAGCGTTGCCAGGGCGCGATCGCAGCTCACACCGCGAATCGCCTCGATCGCCATACGCGTCACCGGCTGCTGATAGGCGACGATCGCCAGCGTCTCCAGCGCCGCGCTGGAAAGACGCTGCTCGGAGGCCGCGCCCAGAAAGCGCTCGACGTAGGGACCGAACTCAGGGGCGGAGATCAGTTGCACGACGCCGTCGCCGCGCTGCAGGCGGATGCCGCGGGCGCGACTGCGCTGGCCCAGCTCGGCCAGCGCGGCCTCGATCTGTGCGGCGGACAGGTTGAGCGCCGCGGCCAGCGCCGCCGGCTCGATCGCCCCCTCGGCCACGAACAGCAGGCTTTCGACGGCGGCAACCGGATCGGCCGGCGGCTGCGGCGGCCGGGCGCCGGGCGGCAGTGCCGGCTCTTCGCGCACGGATGGCTTCCCGTTCACATGCGTATGTGAACAGACAGCGGCGAATGGCGAAAGCGGGTTCAGCCCGCGGGTGGGCGGCTGGCCTTCTCGGCGACGCGCTCCAGAAAGCGGTCGCGCCGAATCACGAAGCGCTCGTGCTCGGCCGAGCCGATCGCTTCCCATGGATCGAACGCCTCGATGCGGAAGACGAGGCGGCGTCCGTCGACTTCGGTCAGCTCGGCGCGGGCGCGGACGCGGACACCGAGCGGCGTGGCGGCGCTGTGTTTGAAGTTCATGCTGGTGCCGACGGTTTGCGAGCCCGCCGGCAGGGCGCGGTCGGCGGCCATGATCGCCGCATGTTCCATCAGGCCGACCATGATCGGGGTGGCGAGCACCTCGATGCCGTCGGCGCCGAACCGGCTCGCGGCGTGCTCCGGCCCGCACACCAGCTCGGCCTCACCCACCAGTCCGGGGCGCAACTCCTCTGCCATGCTGCCTCCCGCCCGGCGGCCCGCTCGCGCGGCCACCCGCATCAGTATAAGCGGCAGGCGGCCGCGTCGCCGCGCCGCTGGCAAGGCGCCGATCCCGGCGGTGCACACGGCATTGCGTGAACATTGCGCTTGCCCCAGCTTCGTAACGGATTTGCGGCGGACGTTACTCAACTGTTACTATTCCCTTACCGTCGTGCGGGTGTGTGCCGATACTCCATGCGAGAATGGGCGAAATCGCGGGAGGCGTGCGCGTGGTCCGCTGGCTGTCAGTGGCAGCGGCGCTCGTGCTTGGTACAGCGGCGTGGCTGGCGATCGCGCCGGCCGTCAGCGCCGATGGCGGGCCTGCGCCGAATGCGCCGGTGATCCCGGCTTCTGCCCCCATGCCCGGCGCCGGCTCGATCATTTTCAGTACGCCGGGCGGCGTGCCCCAGGCCGCCAACCCCATCGCTCCCGCGGGAACGCTGCAGGCGCCCAACGCCCTCTCGCCCGCGTTCATGACCCCCGGCGCGCAGCAGACCGCGGCGCAGTCCCCCGCGCCCGCCGCACCGCCGGCAGCCGCCGGCCAGGCAGCGGCGCCCGCGAGTGGCGGGGTGCGGGCGGAGGCGCAGGTGCAGCCCGTGGCGCAAGCGCAGCCGGTAGCGCAGGCGCAGCCGGAGCCCGAGGTGCAGGCGCAGCCGGTCGCCCTGGCCCCTGCCAACGGCAATGCGATCGCCACCGACACGCCGGTGATGACGATGCCGGCCGGCAATACGCCGAGTGCACCCCTGCCCGCGCCCGCGGCCAGCTTTCCCAGCTCGCGGCTGCCGCTGCCGAACCTGATTGTGCCGGCACCGGTCGCCAGTGTCCCCTCGGCCCGGACCGGCGTTGCGGCCGTGCAGCCGCCGGCCGCAACGCAGAGCGATACCGTGGACTCGGCTGCGCCCGCTGTGGCGACGCCCGCGACGGCCACGCTTTCCACGCCGGCGGACGACGCCGTGGCCGCGCCCGCCGCCGCCGATCTGCCGGACGCGACCGCCGCACCGCAGAGCGACGACGCCGAGCCGCCGGTCACGTCCACGCCGAGCTTCCCCGCCGCCCCCGCGCTCGGCACGGCGCCGGTCGCCGGCGGCGCCATTCGCACGGGCGCAACGGCCGGCGACGGCCAGCGCCCGGTGGCAGCCGAGCCCCCGGCCTTCGCCGCGATGGGGCACATCACGGCTGAGAGCGAGGTTCTGCTGCAGGTAAGCCCGCTCGTGCGCGTGGTCGCTGCGGACGACCTCGACGCCTCACGCGCACCCACGCCGCTTGCCCCGCAACCGCTGCCCGCCCAGGCCGCCGTTCCCGCTCCGGCTGCCGCCGCCTCGGCGCCGGCCAGTGCCGGTGGCGCCGGCGGCGGGCTCAGCGGCAGCGGTGGCGGCGGCTCCGGGCCCGCGGCCGGGCTTGCCGGCCTGGCGTTGCTGGGTGTCGCCTTCATATTCCTCGGGAGCCCGCGCGACCGCCGACGCGGTCCGCTTTCCCCATCCTATGCTCCGCCGACTCCTCCAGGCTGACCCTGCCGGCGCCTGAGCAGGCCGGATCCGCGCGCCCAAACGGCGGTCCACCATGGGACGCGATCCGGTGCTTGTGGGCGCCCCATGCCCGCCGCGGCGCGACCCCGCCCACTGGCGAAGGGCGTCCGGGCTTTCTGCCCGCGTACCTGCCACTGACGCGCAGTCGTGTAGCGCCGTGGTGGCCCTGCACGCCGTCCAGGTGGCGGCCGGCAGGGAGTGGCGACAGGACGTCTACCCGGAGGAGGTCAGTTCGTTTTGGAGCGGAGGAAGTTCCCTCCACTGTTTCTGGTTGCGTTGGCACTGCTGGGCCTCGCCGTGAGTGCCCTGCTGGCGAGCCGGGTCAGCCCGGACGCCGGCGTGGCCGGCGGCAGCGCGGCGTGGCTGAGCATGGCGCATGCCATGTCGGGCACGTGGCGCGCCGTCGCGGCGGCCCTGGGTTTGCTGGCCTTCGCCAGCCTGCTCGTGCCCGGCGCCACCTCCGCACACCGCGCGTTGGCGCGGCGTAGCGTCGCCGTCGACGATGACGGGCTCAGCGGGATCGACTGGTTGCGGCTGGAGTCGGCAGCGACGCCGCCGCAACCGCGATCGGCGCTGCGCCTGATCGCCGCCGACCCGATCGCGGAGGCCATGGTGCATCCCGCGGACTGGGACCGCCTGCTGGCCCCGACCGCGCTCGTTGCCGACGAGCCGGCGGACCCGATGGCGGAGCCCGGCTGGCTGTTCCGCGATGCTCCCGCCGCACAGGCGGGACTCGTGGGCGACGCGGAGCTGACGCGGGCGATCGTCTCCAACCTCGGCGCCGGTGTGGTGGCCGTGGACGAGACCGGCCGCGTAAGCTACGTGAATCCGATGGCGGCCCGTATGCTGGGCCGCGACGAGGAGCAGCTGCTGGGACGCTCCCTGCACCCTGCCCTCGATCTGGGCGAGACACAGATCGCCTGCCTGGTGCGCGACGTGCGGCGCAGTGGACGCACGCTCCGTATCGAGGACGCCGCGTTGCGGCGTCCGGACGGCAGCGCCCTGTTCGTCTCGCTCTCGGTTGCGCCGCTGGAGGGCGGTCGCGGCGTCTGTGGCGCCGTGCTCGCCCTGCATGACGTCACCGAGCGCCGGGCACAGGTGGCGGCGTTGGAGCACAAGACGCTCCACGACCCGCTCACCGAGCTGCCCAACCGTATCCTCTTCCGTGACCGGCTGCGGCAGTCGCTGCTGCTGGGCAAGCGGAACGGCAGCGGCACCGCGGTGCTCGCCATCGACCTGGACGGCTTCAAGGCGGTCAAAGACCGGCTGGGCCACCAGGCGGGCGACCTGCTGTTGCGGCAGGTGGCAGCGCGGTGCCAGTTGGCGCTGCGGGCCTCGGATACGGTAGCGCGACTGGGCGGCGAAGAGTTCGCCGTGATTCTGCCCGGCGCGGAGAGCGCGGGTGCCACGCGGGCCGCACAACAACTTGTGCGGGCCATCGAGCATCCGTTCACCGTCAACGGGCAAACCGTGTACGTGGCTGCGAGCATCGGTATCGCCGCGGCTCCCGCCCACGGCACGGAGCCGGGCACGCTGCTGCGCAGCGCCGATGCGGCCATGTATGCCGCCAAGGCGGCGCGCTGCGGCATCGCTGTCTACGCGGACGGCGACGACCGGCGCATTCCGTAGGGACGTGCCGGGGCTGTACCGACCCCGGCACGTGCGGAACGCAACGGGCGCCCCGGCTTCGGCCGGGGCGCCCGTTGCACGTGTCCGGGTCCGCCACAGGCGGCACATCGCTCTGAAAGGGTATTGACACGGCCGGCGCCGTTCCCGACGCTCAGAGCGTTGCCCGGCCAGCGTCTTTCAGGCGGTAACGCCGCGGTGCAGCGGCGCGGCCCACCCCGCGCCGCTGCCGCATCACACGAGAGGTGCCGGATGGCCGTCGAAGAGCAGATCCTCGGCTACGGCGCCGAGCCTCCGGAGCGCGCTCCCGCTGGGGGCAAGTATGTGTACTGCATCATCGAGTGCGCCGAGCCTCGCGCCTTCGGCCGCATGGGCATCGGTGGCCGCAACGACGAGGTCTACACGATCGAGCATGGCGGCCTGGCCGCCGTCGTCTCCGACACGCCCGTCGTCGTCTATGACCCCACGCGGGAGAACGCGCTCACGCACGAGCATGTGATCGACACGGTGCTCCAGGAGTTCACGGTTATCCCGATGAGCTTCGGCGCCATCTTTCGCACGCACGACGACGTGGTCGAGTTCCTCAAGGACACCGCCGACGCCCTGCGCGACGTTCTGCAGAAGATGACGGGCAAGATCGAGCTGGGGCTCAAGGTCAACTGGGACCCGGAGACCGTGCTCAAGCAGGTGGAGGACGAAACCGAGGAGATCCGCCGGCTGAAAGAGGAGATCCTCACCAACCGGCTGACCTCGACCTACTTCGCCCGCATGCAGCTCGGCCGCATGGTCGAGCGGGCGATGAGCGAGGCGGCCGACACCTACGTGCGCGAGATCTACGACCAGTTGCGCGGCTGCGCCATCGCTTCGCGTCACAATAAGCCGATCGGCGACAAGATGATCCTCAACGCCGCCTTCCTGGTCGAGCGCGAGCGCGCGGCCGCCTTCGACGAACAGGTGCAGGAGATCGCGCGCAAGTACCAGGGGCAGCTACGCTTCCAGTCGACCGGCCCCTGGCCACCGTACAACTTCGTCAACATCCACCTGAAGCTGGAGCGCGCCGGCGCCGGCGGGTGACGCCGTCACGCTTGGGACTGGCCGAACGATGCTGCTGCAACTGCTGACCGCACCCGTTTCCCTGCCGGTGTTCGGCCTGCGCTTTATCCTCCAGCAGTTGCTTGAGGTAGCAGAGCAGGAGCTCATGGACGTGGATCGCATCCACGAAGAGCTGCTGCTGCTGCAACTGCGCCTGGAGGAGGGCGAGATCACGGAGAAGGAGTATCTGGACGCCGAGGCCGCGATCATGCTGCGACTGCGTGAGGCCCGCGCCTACCGCGCGGCGCGGGGCGCCGGGTGAGCGCCCGCGTGACCGGCGCGCTGCACGCCGCCGCGGCCCCCGGCTCGACGACGCCTGCGCTGTACTACCTGTACGCTGTGCTGGCGCCGGGCGGCCGCGCGGAGGCACGGCTCAGCGCGGGCACGATCGCCGGTCTGGGCGAGGGCGCGCCGCTGTTCGCGATCGAGGCGGCGGGACTCGTGGCCGCGGTCAGCCTGGTGCCTGCCGCGCGGTTCGACGAGGCGCCACTGGCCGCGTTGCTGGCCGATCTGCCGCGGCTCACCCCGCTCGCCGTGCGTCACGAGAACGCCGTGCACGCGCTGGCCGAGGCCGCGGACGCGGTGGCGCCGATCAGCTTCGGCGCCATCTATCGCGACAGGGCCGCCGTCGAACGGCTGTTGCACGAGGGCGCGGCGCAGTTTCGGGCGCTGCTGGCGCGGGTGCGCGGCCGCCAGGAGTGGGGCGTCACGCTGTTCGCCGAGCCGGAGGCGCTGGCGCGTGTCGCCGCGGCCGAAAGCGATGAGCTGCGCCGCATCGATGCCGAGATCGCCGCGGCCGGTCCCGGCCGCGCCTATCTGCTGGCGAAGCGCCGCGAGCGGGTGCTGGCACAGGAGAGCGAGGTGATCGGCGCCGCGCATGCGACCGAACTGCTGTACCGGCTGGCGGCGCTCAGCGCCGAGACGCGCGTGGACGAGGCGGCGCGGGCGGCGGGTGCGCCGCGGCTCCTGCTCAAGGCCGCGTTCCTAGTGGAAAACGTCTGCGCCGCGGCGTTTCGCAGCGAGGCGGACGTGGCCGAGCGAACGGCTGCCGGTCTGGGCCTGGCGCTGCAGTGCTCCGGGCCATGGGCGCCGTATACGTTCATGCGAACTGGTATTGATGCACTCGTAACTGATGCAGATGAAGCAATTCCACATGTAGTATCGGGCCAACCCGAGTTGGGCGAGAGAGGATGACGGCGCGGGCGCCGGCCGGCGCGGTCGTCTCGCTGGTGGATGCGGTGGACCTGCTGCTGAACCGCGGCGCCCTGCTCAGCGGTGAGGCGACGCTCTCGCTCGCCGGCGTGGATCTGGTCTACGTCGGCCTCAACCTGCTGATCGCGTCGGTGGAGACGATGCGGCAGCTCGGGCTTGCCCCCGGCTTCGGCGCGGGGCAGCCGCTGCGACCGACCGGGGCGCCGCCTCGCGTTCGCGAGGGGCAGGAGCCGCCGCGGCGCGCGGCGCCGCTGCCCGATCGGCCCGCCGCGCTCATGGATCCGGCGGACCATACGCGAGCGGGCGCGGAGCGGCCGGAGCAGGGGCTGGCCCGGCTGGTGCTGGCGCTGGTGGAGCTGTTGCGGCAAGTGCTGGAGCGCCAGGCGGTGCGGCGCATGGAGGGCGGCAGCCTGCCCGACGCCGATGTGGAGCGCATGGGGCTCGCATTGCGGGAGCTGGAGCAGACGATGACGGCAGTGCGCAAGGCGTTTGGCCTCTCGGCGGAGGATCTGAACCTGGATCTGGGCCCGCTCGGCCGGCTGCTGGGCGACGCGCCATGATCGAGTTCGGGCGCAGGAGCGCCGGCCCGCCCCCCGCCACGACGCTGGTGGACATTCTGGACCGGGTGCTGGACAAGGGGCTCGTCGTCGCCGGCGATATCCGCGTCTCGCTGGCCAACGTCGAGCTGCTGACGATCCGCATCCGCCTGCTGGTCTGCTCGATCGACAAGGCCGCGGAGATCGGGCTGGACTGGTGGCGGCGCGATGGCTTTCTGAGCAGCGCCTCGCCCGCGGAAACCGGGGAGACGGCCGCGCTGCGGGCGCGGATCGAGACGCTGGAGCGGTTGCTGGGCGAACGCGCGGCCACAGAGCACGAGCACGACGGCCCGCCCGCGTAGGCAGGTGGGCCGGGAGAGGGATGGCTCAAGATGGTGGTGGAGCGCCACTCTGGTGGCACCAGCCTGATCGACGTGCTCGACCGCGTGCTGGACAAGGGCATCGTGATCGACGCGTGGGTGCGCATCTCGCTGGTGGGAATCGACCTGATCACCGTCGAGGCGCGCATCGTCGTGGCCTCGATCGATACCTACCTGAAGTATGCCGAGGCGGTGGGCATCACCGCGCCGGTGGCCCGCTCGCCGTTGGCTGCCCCGCGTGAGGGCGGTGTGGCGCCCATCGAACGCACGGTGGTGGAGCGGCGCGAGACGACGCGCGAGGGTTGAGGCCGCGTCGCGGGCGGCGCAGCCCGCTTCGTGTGCGAAGCCGGTGAGTTGGGCGAAGGATCGGGAACGTGGCGAGCCAGCGGGACCGAATCGGCGCCGGGGCGCCGGGCAGGAGTGCGGCGCACGGCAGCGATCTGTTCGACATCTACCGCAGCAGCGGTACGGCGGCGCGGCTGGCCGAGTTGCACGAGCTGGTGCAGCCCACGTTGGAGCTGCTGGCCCGCGCCCTGGGCTACGAACGCGCCTTCGTCTGCCTCGTGGATGTCGAGGCCGGCAGCGTCAGCGGCATGGTCGGCGTCAACCCCCCCGATGGCCTGCTGGAAACAGACGCCTTCGACCTGCCGGAGCATACGCTGTTCGTGGAAGCGTTGCGTGGCGGCCGGCCGCTGCGCGTGGACGACGCCATGCGCGATCCGCGCGTGCCCGAAGCGGCGCGTCCGCACTATGCCGGCTACGGCCTGATCGCCTTCGCCGCGGTGCCGCTGCCCCCCGCCTCCGGTGTGCTCGTGGTCTGCCGTGAGCGGCCGATCGGCGAGCGCGAGGTCAACGAGCTGCTGCCCTACGCTGCCCAGCTTGTGGCGGCGGTGACGGCGCGGGGAGAGGTGCGCCGGCTGAGCGCGGCGGACGAGGAGCACGCCGTCGCCGAAGAGTGGCTCTGGTGGCTGGTCAACGCGGTACAAGACCCGGCGCTGCTTACCGACGAGGCCAACAACATCCTGCTCGCCAACCAGCACGCCGAGCGGCTGCTGAAACCCGGTCCGGACGACAGTGCCGGCAAGCGCTACGCGATCGAGATCAACAACGTGCTGCTTTCCGCCTCGCTCTCCAGCTTTGCGCTGGAGCACGAAGGCGGCGCCAGCCGCGAGCTGACCCTCGTGGACCCGATCGAGGGCACGGAGCTGCTGTTCGAGCTGATCCGCAAGCCGGCCACGAACCTGCGCACCGGTGAGCGCGCCCAGGCGTGCGTGCTCAAGGACGTGACCGATCTGCGCCGCGCCCTTGACGAGTTGAAGCAAACGCTCAGCGGGCTCGAAGCGGCGGGCGAACAGGCGCGGCAAGAGCGCGACCGCCTCGACCTGATCCTCAGCAATGTCGCCGATCCGATCGTGGTCGCCGACCCGGACGGCCAGATCATGCGCATGAACCAGCCGGCGGCGCGGCTGTTGCAGGCCGGCGCCGCCGGCGCGCCCGCCGACGTCTCCACTGCCTATCTCGCCAACGACGCCCGCTTCAGCTCCTTCCTCTCGCAACTGCGGCTAGAGTCCAGCGCCGGAAAGCAGGGCGAGATCCAGCTCGTGGACCCGGAGACGGGCGAGTTGCTGACGATGAGCCTGACCGCAACGGAGGTGCAGGAGCGGCTCGGCCAGGTGACGGCGATCGTCTGCGTGCTGCACGACCTGACCCGTGTCCGCGAACTGGAGCGGCGCACGCTGGAGCAGCAACTGTTCGAATCGGAGAAGCTGGCGGCGGTGGGCCGCCTCGCCGCCGCCACCGCGCACGAGATCAACAACCCGTTGGAGGCGATCAAGAACGCGCTGTACCTGCTCATCAGCCGCACGGCCGCGGACGATCCCAACCACCAGTTCCTGGAGATCGCCAGCCGCGAGACGGAGCGCGTCTCCACGATCATGCGGCAGATGCTCGGCTTCTACCGCCCGGTGGTGGAGAAGTCGATCACCGACGTCAACCAGGTGCTGGGCGAGGCGCTGGCGCTGCTCGACCGGCAGCTGCGCCAGGCGCGCATCGGCGTGCGCACGCGGCTCGACCCGGCGCTGCCCGCGATCCTCGCCTCCGCCGATCAGCTCAAGCAGGTCTTCCTCAACCTGCTGCTCAACGCCCGCGACGCCATGCCGGAGGGCGGCACGATTCGCATCACCACCCGCATGACGCGCGACACCGACACCGAGTTTATCGAGGATGGCCGCCGGCTGCTGGTGCAGTTCCAGGACACGGGCAGCGGCATCTCCGAGGAAAACCTGCGCTACATCTTCGAGCCGTTCTTCTCCACCAAGAGCGAGGCGAAGGGCACCGGCCTCGGCCTCTGGGTAAGCCTGGGCATCGTGCGCCAGCATGGCGGCCAGCTCAACGTGATGAGCCGGGCCGGACGCGGCACCACCTTCACCGTGGCGCTGCCCGCGGGGGCGCCGCCGCCCCTGGAGGCGCCAGATGGCTGAGGCGCCGCCCGCCCGTGTGCTGGTCGTGGACGACGACGAAAGTGTCTCGATCACGATGCGGGCCGTGCTCGAGCAGGAGGGCTACGCCGTCGAAGCCGCGCGCTCCGCGGCCGAAGCGCGGGTGGCGCTGGAGCACGCCTCGTTCGACGCGGCGCTGCTGGACCTGCATCTTGATGACGCGGACGGCATCGAGGTGCTGAGCGAGGTGGGCCGCCGGCAGCCGGAATGCTCGGCGGTGATGCTCACCGGCTACGGCTCGCTGGATTCGGCCATCCGCGCTATCCGCGGGGGCGCCTACGACTATCTGCTCAAGCCCTGCGCCCTGGACGAGCTGAAGCTGACGATCGGCCGTGCCGTGGAGCGTTCGCGCCTGCGCCGGGCGCTGGCGGCGCGCATCGCCGATCTGGAGGCCGCCAACGCGACGATCGCGGCCTTCAATCAGGATTTGCAGGGCAAGATCGACGCGGCCACGGCCGAGCTGCAGCGCACGGTGGAAGACCTGCGCCGCACGCAGCATCACCTGCAAGAGTCGCAGCGGCAGCGCTTCGAGTTCGTCTCGATGATCGCGCACGAGCTGGGGCAGCCGCTGACGACGATCGTCGGCTACGCGCAGTTGCTCAGCCGGCCGGATCAGACGGAGGAGCGCGTGAGGCAGGCCCTGGACGTGATCGTCGGCGAGTCGCGCCGGCTCACACGGCTGGTGCAGGACCTGAGCGACGTGGCGCGCCTCACCACCGGCCGCTTCCAGGTGCACACCGAGCCGGCCGACCTGGCCGAGATCGCCGCCGCACAGGTGACGCTGGCGCAGGAGCGGTCGCCGGACCACCGGATTGTGTATGCAGGCCGCGACCAGCCCTTGCCGCTGGAGTTCGATCCGGATCGCGTCGCGCAAATCGTCGCCAACCTGATCGGCAACGCGATCAAATACACGCCGGGCGGCACGATCACCGTACGCGTGGGCCTGGCCGATCAGGCGGCGGAGCTGAGCGTGACCGACGAAGGACCGGGCATTCCGCCGGACCGGCTGGACGAGATCTTCGAGCCGCACGTGCGCCTCGTGCCGGACGAGTCGGGCAGCACGCCGCGCGGCGCCGGGCTGGGGCTCTACATCGCCCGTGGCATCGCCGAGGCGCACGGCGGCCGGCTCTTCGCCGAGAACGTGCCCGGCGGCGCCCGCGTGACGCTGCTGCTGCCGCTGCAGGGACACGAGAACCAGGGGAAGGAACGCAACGAAGCGTGAGCGATGAGCGGCGCAACGAGCTGACCGCGGCGGCGTTCGATGAGATCGCCGTGCGCCTGCTCCTGCAGGGCGAAAGCTGGTTCAAGGTCCGCGCCTACCGCGAGGGGGCGCAGGCGCTGCGCGAGACGCCGGAGAGCGTCGACGCCCTGCTGGCCGCGGGCAGACTGGCCTCGCTGCCGCACGTCGGCAAGGCGATCGCGGAGAAGACCGCGGCGCTGCTGACCACGGGCGCGATTCCCCTGCTGGAGCGCCTGCGCGCCGAAGTGCCGGCGGGGCTGGTAGGGCTGACGAATGCGGGGCTGCCGCCCGCCACCGTGCGCCGGCTGCACGCCGAGTACGGCGTGGACGGGCCGGAAGCGCTCGCCGCCGCGCTGGCTGCCGGCAAGCTGGACCGCGACAAGAAGCTGCGCGCCGCCGCCGCGGCCCTCGCCTGAGCACCGCCTCAGCTACGGCACTTGCTGGATGTTGGCGGTGTCCAGCTTCCAGACACCGGCTTCCATCACCAGCGTCCAGGCGCCGCTGAAACGGCGTGTGACGGGGCCGTTGCTTGTCCTGTCCGTCGCGGAGAAGGTCACCGACACCTGCGGCGGGTTGCCGGTTGCCGGCTGCACGCCTTCGATGCGTACGCTCTGCGTGGTGCGGTAGCCCTGCTCCCAGGCGCTTTCGCCGCCCTGCCGCGCCTGGTACGCCGCGCTCAGCTCGTCCCAGGCCGCGAAGTAGCGCCGCTGGTTCAGCAGATCGTAGAAGTGCCGCACCTTCTCGGTGGGACTGAGGATGTAGGCCGGGCAGGTCTGCGGATCTTCCCAGGAGGGCGAGATCGCCTTCGCCTGGTTGCAGGCGGCGTCGGCGGCGGCCGCATCGCCGCCGCGGCCGGTCAGAAAGGCGACGACGCCCCAGACGCAGGCCTGCGCGTCCTGGTCCCAGTCGCTCATCTGCATCGTGACCTTGCGGGCGTAGGCGAGGCGATCGGCGATCAGGGCCAGTGGATACGGCCCTGCCCACTCGCTGAACTGCGCACCGTCCCACTTGTAGACGACGACGATCTGCGGGCTCTCGGCGTAGTCGCGGCAGTAGGGCGAGACGGCTTCCACGACCTCGGGCTGGCCGTCGCCGTCGATGTCGGTGAGGTCGAAGCCCGGCGTGTCGGACGCGCCGTCGAAGACCGAGACGAACTCGGCGCCGTCCCAGCGGGCGGCCGACATCTGCGACGCGTGCGCGCCCACGCCGGCGATCAGCGCCACGGCCGGCGTGCCATCGACAACGGCGACGGTCATGCCGGCCACGTTGGCGTCCATGATGGTGACGGTCGTGCCCAGCGTGAAGCCGTCCACGGCGGGAATGGCGATCGCTACACTCCAGTTGCTGAGCGCCGTGGCGCCGGGAATATCGGTCGGCGTGGCGTAGAGCACGGCCCAGCCGTTTGTGCCGGCGTTGGTGAAGTCGGCCATGGCGGCGTCCTGGATCCGGGCGTTCGCCGGCAGCAGCGCCAGCACGGCATCCGGCAGGCCGGCCTGCGCGGCCGCGGGCATGGCCTGGCGCAGCGCCCCTCCGGCGCCCAGCGCAGCACCAAGCAGTACGACGGCGAGCAGAAAACGGGGGGCGCTTCCCGGCAGGTGCGGCACGACGGCCTCCGCGGCGCAAATGGGGAGTGCGCACGCATTGTACCGTCCGCACCAGGCCCCCGCGGCATGAAAGCACGGCTTTCGTTGAGCGGGCGCAAGCGCCGGGCCGCGCAGCGGCCGTTCGATCACAAACAGGGCGCCCGCTACGCTGGGCGGCGGGTGCGCCGCAGCGCCCGGCAGAAAGTCCGCCGCAATGCCGCCCGCTGGCTGCTACGCTGCCGGCGCGAAGAGTTGCACGTGCACTCCGAAGGAGGAAACGCGCCGTGTGGCACGATATCTGGGTGATCCAGGTTCCCTGGTGGGAGCGCATCCTGCGCGCCGTCGTGGTCTACATCTTCGTCGTCGTGGCGCTGCGGCTGGCGGGTAAACGCGAGCTGGGACAGCTCAACAGTCTGGACCTCGTGGTGCTGCTCTTCCTCTCCAACATTTTGCAGAACTCGATCATCGGCAACGACGTCTCGATCACCGGTGGTGTGATCGGCGCCGCCACGCTGCTGGCGCTCAACTACGCGACGAACCGTGTGCTGTTCCTTTTCCCGGTGATCGACCGCGTCGTCGAGGGCGATGCGACGCCGCTGATCGACGACGGCCGGGTGATCGCCGCGAACCTGAAGAAGGAGCTGCTGACCGAAGAGGAACTGCTCGTCGCGGTGCACAAACAGGGACTGTACTCGCTGGAAGAGGTCGAGAACGCCTATCTGGAACCGGGCGGCGCGATCACCGTCTTCGCCCGCCGCCCCACGGTCGAGGAGCGCGAGACCGGCGAGATGGAGCGGCGGCTTGACCAGCTGCTCGCCGCCGTGCAGCGCCTCGAAGCGCGGTTCGCCGGCGGCTGACAGAGCGCCTAACCCTGCCTCGCTCGGGCTGAGCGCCGCGAGGGACGCACCACCGACCACTGGTCCCTACGCCCAGCGCACGGGCAGGTGCTTGATGCCGCCGATGAAGTTCGAGCGCAGCCGCTCCGGCGGGCCGGCCGGCTGAATCTCCGGCAGCCGCTGCAGCAGCTCCTCGAACATCACGCGCAGCTCCAGCCGCGCCAGGCTGGCGCCCAGGCAGAAGTGCTCGCCGATGCCGAAGGCGATGTGCTCGTTCGGCGAGCGGGTGATGTCGAACGTGTTCGGGTTGGGAAAGACCGCCTCATCGCGATTGGCCGAGGGATACCACATCGTCAGCTTCTCGCCCGACCGGATCAGCTGGCCGCCCACCTCGGCGTCCTGCGCCGCCACCCGCGACATGTGCGTCACCGGCGAGGTCCAGCGCAGGATCTCCTCGATCGCCGTGGGCAGCAGCGAGAGATCCTTTTGCAGGCGTTCGCGCTGGTTCGGGTGGTCGAACAGGGCCAGCAGGCCACCCGTCGTCGCGTTGCGGGTCGTCTCGTTGCCGGCCACGATCAGCAGGAAGCAGAAGTAGAGGATCTCCTCGTCCGTCAGCTTCTCGCCGTCGATGTCTCCCTCGACCAGCGTGCCGAGCAGATCGTCCTTACGCTCGGCATGCCGCTGGGCGGCCATGTCGGCGAAGTACTGAAACATGCTCATCCGCGCCTGGAGGGAGGTCTCCTGCGAGTCGGCGCCCTCGGGCTGGTACTCCGGATCCTCGGAGCCGAGCGTCATGTTGGTCCACTCGAACATCTTCGGCCAATCCGGCTCGGGCACGCCCATCATGTCGCAGATCACCGCTAGCGGCAGAATCGAGGAGACCTCGGTGACGAAGTCGCATGCCCCTTTGCCCTGCACGCCGTCGAGAATGCGCGTGACGATGCGCCGCACGTGCGATTCCAGCTCGCCGATGGCGCGCGGCGTGAAGCCCTTGTTCACCAGCCGGCGCAGGCGCACGTGGCGCGGTGGGTCGGTGGTGATCATCATCGTGTTCGCCGATGGATCGGGAATGTCCGGGCGGGCGCCCGCGTGGATGCCCAGGCTGGAGAGGAAGACCGTCGGCTGGCGGGAGATGCTGACGATATCCGCGTAGCGGGTGATCATCCACTGCGCCGGGTAGCCGTAGAAGGCCTCGTGCCGGTAGACGGGCGCCTGGGCGCGCAGGGTGGCCCACTGGTCGTGGGGCTGGCCGCGCACGTAGACATCGGGATCGAGCAGCTGGATGTCACTGAGATCGGAGCGCATGTCGGTCGTCATCAGCAGCCTCCGCCCCTGCGCCGGCGGCTTCGCCCGGCGCTCCTGTTCGTCTGGTGCAAAGAGTATAGCGCCTGCTTGCGCTTGGCCACCGCGCCGTGCGTCCCAGGGAACAGACGCGGCTCAGCCCGATCCGGATCGAAAGATCGCCGGTGGGTAGGCCGGCGGCAGCGTGCCGCCGGCGGCCCGCCATCGTACGCTGCCGCTATGCGCCGCCTGCTTGCCTACCGTGACGCCCGGCTGCTGCTCGCCGGCCAGATGCTCTCGCTGTTCGGCGACCGGGCGATGTTCCTGGTGCTCGGCATCTGGGTGAAGGCGCTCACCGGCAGCAACGCCGCCGCGGTCCTCGTCTTCTTCGCCTACACGGCGCCGGCGCTGGGCGCGCCGCTCGCCGGGCTGCTGGTGGATAGGGTGCGCCGCCGGCCGCTGATGATCACCACCGACCTGGTGATCGGCGCGTCGATGTTCCTGCTGCTGCTGGTGCACAGCCGCGACCAGGTCTGGCTGATCTACATGGTGGCGCTGCTCTACGGCTGTGCCGACCTGGCCTTCGGCTCGGCGCAGTCGGCGCTGCTCACCGTGTTGCTGCCCGGCGATCTGCTGGGCGAGGCGAACGCGGCCTTCCAGACGGTGCGGCAGGGGATGCGGCTGATCGCGCCGCTGGCCGGCGCGGCGCTCTATGCGGCCTTCGGCGGCGGCACGGTGGCCGTGATCGACGCCGCGACGTTCGCCTGCTCGGCCTTCTGCCTCTGGCGGCTGCGCACGCCGGAGCCGGCGCCTGCGCCGCAGCGCGCCAATTTCCGCCGCGAGGTGAGTGCCGGCCTGCGCCATATCCGCCAGACCCTGCCGCTGCGCCAGATCGTCCTCGCGGTCGGCGTCGCCCTGCTGGTGATCGGCTTCGGCGAAACGCTGCTCTTCGCGGTGATCGACCAGGGGCTGCACCGGCCGCCGAGCTTTTTCGGCGTGATCGGCGCGGCGCAGGGCGTGGGCGCGGTCGCGGGTGGGCTGACGGCGGCCGCGTTGCTGCGGCGGCTGGGCGACGGCCGGCTGGTGGGCGCGGGGCTGCTGCTGTTCGCGCTGGGCGACGGCCTGTTGGTGATCTCAGTCACGTCCGTTGTGCTGGGCGGGATAGCGCTCGCCGGCGTCGGCCTCTCGTGGGCGGTCGTGGGCTTCGGCACGGCGATTCAGCGGCGCTCGCCGGCGGAGCTGCAGGGCCGTGTGGCCTCCGCCGCCGATCTGCTGGCCGGCACGCCGCAGACTATCTCGATCGCGGCCGGCGCGGCGCTCTCCACGCTGCTCGACTTCCGCCTGCTGCTGTTGCTGATGTCGGGCGTGATCGCCGTCTGCGCCGGCTATCTGCTCACGCGCCGCACGTTTCAACCGGGTGCAGCCGCGGCTGGACTGCCCACCGTTGCCCTGGCCGAGGCGCCCTGAGCATGTGTTCTCGATTCCCTGCTCTCTGACCCCTGCCTCCACCCAGGCGCCGTGTTCGTCCAGGCAACGCCGGAAGGCGAGGCCGGCGGCGTGTAGCTCGGCCGCCAGTTCGGCGTCGTCGAGAATGCGCGCTGTGAAGCGGTGTCTCCAGCTTCCGGCCGGCGCCGCGTAGCGGACCTCGGCGCTGAAGCGCCGGCCCTCCCGGCTGAGCACTCGAAAGGCGATCGCCATGCCTAGATACGTGAGGCCGAACTCGCTCACCGTCTCCGCCCAGGCCGGGTCGTAGCGTTGCAGCAGCAGCGCGCCGTCCGGCGCGAGGTGACGGCGGCAGGTGCGCAGGAAGGCGGAGCGCTGCGCGTCGTTGGCCGTATTGATCAGCTGGCTGGCGAGCAGCACGGCGGGGAAGCACCGGCCGAGGTCGAGCGTTTCGATGTCGGCGAGCACCGTCTCGGCGCCGTGCACATACGCCAGCATCGCCGCCGACTGATCGACCGCGACGACCGCATGCCCAAGCGCCAGCAAGGGATGCGTGATGCGCCCGGCGCCGCAGCCGAGTTCCAGCAGCGTACAGCCGGGCGGCACCGCGGCGTGGATCAGCTCCGGCTCGCCGTCGGGCGGCAGCATGGCGTAGAGGCCAACCGGGCTGCCGTCCGGCGCGACGCGTTGCGCTCGTTCGTTCACCGTTTCAGTATCGCGCAGACGCGGCGTATGGCCGCGGCGAGCAACCGTCACGCGGGCGCAAAAACCGGATAACCGTGCGTTCATAGAGTAAGAGCAGCACGCGTGGGCGCCCGCCGGTCTGCGGACGCGACGCGGCTCAGATGCTCCCGAAGCAGGTGTGAGATGCGTGTGCAGCGCAAGAGTTGCCCGAAGTGCACGGGCGACCTCTACATCGACCAGGACTTCGACGGGCGGCGCATCCTGCCGCCGGAGTGGGTCTGCCTGCAGTGCGGCTGGCGCCGGCCGGTCGAGGCGGCCGTGCCGGCGCGGCTGGCCGGATGAGCCCGGCGGCTTGCAGGTGGCGCTCACCGAGCCGGCCTGGTTCATGCGCGGTCTGGATCCCGTATACTGCGGGGCTGAACGGCTCGAAGGCCGGCGCTTCGTCGGAGGGATGCCATGCCCGTCGTCCTCGTACACGGGAATCCGGAGACCGCTGCCATCTGGGATGACCTGCGCACGGAGCTGGGGCGTGACGACGTGCTGGCGCTCTCGCCGCCCGGCTTCGGCGCGCCCGTGCCGGACGGCTTCGCGGCGACCAGCGACGCCTACGTCGCCTGGCTGGGCAGCGAGCTGGAGCGCATCCCCGGCCCGATCGACCTGGTGGGGCACGACTGGGGCGCCGGGCACGTGATGCGCCTGGTGCTGGAGCGGCCGCAGCTGGTGCGCTCCTGGGCAATGGACATCGCTGGTTGCTTCGACCCGGAGTACGTCTGGCACGACTTCGCGCAGGTCTGGCAAACGCCCGGCGCCGGCGAAGAGGCGATCGCGCAGATGGTCGCAACGCCGGTTGATCAGCGGGCGCAGCAGTTCGAGGGGCTGGGCATGAGCAAGGCCGTGGCGGCAAGCTGCGCCGCGGCCAGCAACGAGGCGATGGGCCGCTGTATCCTCGCGCTCTACCGCTCCGCCGCGCAGCCGCGGCTGGCGCAGTGGGGCGCGGACCTCTCGAAGGCGCGCACGCGGCCCGGCCTGGTGATCATCGCCACCGAAGATCACTACACCGGTGGCGAGACACTGGCGCGGCGCACGGCGGAACGCGCCGGCGCAGAGGTGGCCGTGCTGCAAGGGCTGGGCCACTGGTGGATGTGCCAGGACCCGAAGCGCGGCGCCGAGGCGTTGCGAACCTTTTTCGCGGCTCTGCCTGCCTGACGGCTGCCGGTGTCCGCCGGCCCCGCCGTGATCGCGCCGGTAGCCACCGCAGCCGCTAAACCCCGCGCGGCGCTACCATAGGGCCGATCGCTTCGCTCAGGAGAGAAGATCGTGCCCGAAACACCGCCCGGCGCCGCGCAGTTGATGCGCGCCTACTACCAGGCGCTCGACGCGCCCGACCTCGACCGGCTCGACGGCCTTTTTCACGACGAGATCGACTGGCGCTTCCCCGGCCAGACGCTGACCAGCGCCGGGGCGCTGAAGCGCAACATGCAGCGCACGCTCGCCAGCGGCCTGCGTATGAACCACCGCATCGGCCACATACTGCAGCAGGGCGACACGGCGCTCTGCGAGCTGGTGGCGACCAACACCGTCGCCAGCAACGACTACATTGTGCACGGCGCCGTGGTCTGCGAGGCAGAGCGCGGCCGCATTCGCCGCCTCGCCGCCTACCCCGAGGCGAACGAGATGGCGGCCTTCCTCGCCGCCCTCGCCGCCGCGCGGCCGTGAAGGGCACAGATGACAGGTGACAGGGGTTGGCAATCCATCACCTGTCACACCTCGCCCCTACGCCTGCTTCCCCGTCTCCTCACCTATCCTGGACCCATCCGGGCGGCCGGCGCGCCCGTCTGCCGACCAAACCCTGCTGGAGAGTGCCATGCGCCTGGTGAGCTACTTGGATGCGACCGGCGACGACCGCGCCGGCATTGTGCGCGGCGATGCGATCATCGACCTCGTCTTCTGGGGCCGCGCTGCCCGCCGCACACTGCCGCAGACGCTCAACAACCTGATCGAGATGGGACCGGAGGGCCTTGACGGCGCCCGCGCCGCGCTCGAAGCCGCCGGCGACTACCCGATCGGCAGCAACGGCATCCTGCCGCTCGCCGGCACGAAGCTGACCGCGCCCATTCCCAACCCGCGGCGCAACATCATTTGCCTGGGCCGCAACTACGTGGAGCACGCGCTGGAGTCGGCCGCCGCGCGGGGCACGAGCACGCCGCCGCCCGCGCATCCCGTCTACTTCACCAAGGCGACGACGGCGATCAACGGGCCGTACGATCCGATTCCCTACGATCCGGCGTTCTCCACCGAGATCGACTGGGAGGTTGAGCTGGGCGTGATCATGGGCGCGGGCGGCCGCAACATTCCCGAAGAGCGGGCCATGGAGCACGTCTTCGGCTACACCGTGATCAACGACGTGACAGCGCGCGACCTGCAAAACCGCCATTTGCAGTGGCACCTGGGCAAGAGCTTCGACGGCAGTTGCCCGATGGGGCCGTGGATCGTGACGGCCGACGAGCTGCCCGACCCGCACAACCTGCGCATCACGCTGCGCGTCAACGGCGTGACCAAGCAGGACTCGAACACGAGCAAGCTGATCTTCAACATCCCCACCTGCATCGCCGTCTACTCGCGCGGCATCACGCTGCAGCCGTGCGACATCATCGCCACGGGCACGCCGGAGGGCGTCGGCTACGCACGCAAGCCGCCGGAATTTCTGAAACCGGGCGACGTGGTGGAGAGCGAAGTCGAGGGCATCGGCGTGATGCGCAACCCGGTGGGGGTTAGGGAGTAGGGCGCGGGAGGTGGCGTCGCGCATGATCGACTTGACGGAAGGCATATACTTCGGAAACGGAGGCTCGCGCCAGAGACGGAAGGAGATTCGCCGTGTCCGTCTATCTCGGCTACTACAGGGTCACACCCGGCTTCGCCGAGGCGAACGCCGCCCGCGCTCGCAGCGGGGAAGCCTCGATCGATCCGAAGTTTCGCCAGATGGTGATCGATCTGCCCGGCAAACTCCCCGCGAACTGCAGGATCATCGGTTCGTATGCTCCAATGGGGACCGACCTGCCGGCGGTGATGATCGCCGAGACGAATAACACCGACGACCTGTTCTTCATCAGCCAGTACTACAACGGCTACCTGCAGTACCAGTGGGTTCCTGCACGGGCCGTGGGCACAACCGCTGCGGAACGCGAGCGCTACCTGGCAAGCGTGGCTGCTCCGGCTGGTGTTCGCTAAGGCCTTTTGCGCCCCGCTGCGGCGTTCTGGGGTGGCGCGTCAGCACGGCCGCACCCAGGAACAGCGCATGGGCTCTTGCCTCCGCGCCCATGCGTTGGCCGCCGCCCGCGGGCGGCCAACGCCCTGCGCCCTATGGCTGCAGCGCGATCTTGAGCACGCCGGCGTCGCGCCGCTTGAACAACGCGTAGCCCTCCAGCGCCTGCGGGAGCGGCATCCGGTGCGTAATCAGCGGCGTCAGGTCGACCTTGCCGTGCTGGACTAACGCCATCATGCGCCGCAACCGTTCCGTGCCCACCGGGCAGAGCGTGGTCACGATCTGGCGGTTCCAGAAGCCCGGATCCTGCGTCGAGAGGCTGAGCGTGGGAAACGCGCCGTAGACGCCGACGCTGCTCACCGTGCCGCCTGAGCGCGTCACGCGGCAGCAGTTCTCGAACGTCGCCTGCGTGCCCAGCGCCTCGATCGCCACGTCCACGCCGCGTCCGCCGGTGAGCCGCATGATCTCGGCCGCCGCGGCGAACAGCACCTGCTCGTCGGCAAGGCCGTCCGGAATCCTGGCCAGCGAGGTCTGGGCGCCGCTGACGGTGAAGAACTGCCCCTGAGCGCCGAAGAGCAGGTTGCCGGGCGAATGGTAGGTGATGCAGCTCGCTGCCAGGCCGCGCATGCAGTTCTCGCAGTGGCCGCAGCAGAAGAGGCAGGCCGCGACCACGCGATCGCCCGGCTTGAACGCCGTCACGTTGGCGCCCACCGCCTCGACCACACCGCAGGCCTCGTGACCCATGGGCAGCGCGGGCACGCCCTGCGGCATCGGGAACTCGTCGAGAATATGCACGTCCGAACCGCAGATCGTACTCAGCGTCGTGCGGATTACCGCCTGGTCCGAACCTGGCGCAGCGATCGGCAGTTCGGCAAGCGCGAGCTGACCCATGCCGGTCTTGACGACGGTCTGCGATGCGGGCATGGCGGAACCTCGGGGATCAGGGATTAGCGGGCAGGCGCCAGGGAAGAGTATAGGGCGCAGATCGCCGTCGGCACGAGCCGGCCGGCGGTTGCCGGCGTCGCTGCCGCGCCGTCTCGGCAGATCCCCCGGCACACCCGCGAGATCGGAGCCGCGTACTCACATGCCCAGCGTGGTGGGCAGCGCGGCGGGCCAGAAAAGCACGGCCGCGCCCCAGGCGATCAACGCGACCGCGGCGACCGGCGCCAGCATGCGCCCGAAGGGCAGCGCCTTCTCCGCGAAGACGAGCGCGGTAAGCGCCGCCATCGCCGCGATGTTCATCACGCCGAGCGGGAAGAGCAGCGCGAACAGCAGCCAGCAGCAGCCCAGGCAGTAGGCGCCGTGCTCCAGCCCCATGCGCACGGCACCGCCGCGGCCGTCGCGCCACGAGGTAGCGATGAAGGAGAGCGGCGTACGGCACTTCGAGAGGCAGCGGCCCTTCAGCGGCGAGAGCTGGTACAGCCCCGCCAGGATCAGCACCACGCCGCCGATGCGCGCCGCATGATCCATCAGCCAGGGTGAGCGGCCGGCCAGCCGGTCGGCGGCGGTGGCGAGCAGGAAGGCGACGATGCCGGCGCCCGTCCAGACGAGCAGGTAGGCGCCGGTGAAGATCCAGGCGGGCACGAAGGGCCGGCCACGCTCGCGGCGCGCGGCGTGCACGCGAGCGAAGGCCAGGATCATCGGCGCCGAGGCGGGGAACATCATCGCCGCCATCATCGCCACCCAGGTCGCGATGAAGAGCGGTGCGGCCATGCCCATCGTCAGGCTGGCGCTCATGCTGTTCGTGGTCGCCGACTGCCAGATCACCACGGCCCAGCAGGCCGCGGCCAGCGCCAGCAGCGAGCCGAGGATCAGCGCCCGCTGGCGGGCGAGCAGCGGCGGGGCGGGGGCAGTGGCGGCCACGCCGGTCACGCCTGCCAGTTGAAGGGAGCGAAGTGGCCGTTCTTGCCGGCGTTGTCGAAGTCGAAGGCGGCGTCTTTGAAGCGGGCCGTGCCGCCGGCGCGGGCGAGGGCAAGGTCCGAGTTCGCCGGGTGGCCGGCATTCGTCAGCACCATCGTGCTGCCCGCGAAACCCGGCAGACCGCTGACCGACTGCTCGCCGAAGCCATCGATCCGCAGCGTGCGCGTCTCGCCGTCCATGCCGAACTCGATGCGGGCGCTGTGCGCGCCGAGATACTCCGGCGCCAGGCCGCTCACCGCCTCCGGCGGGCCGCCGGCCTTGCCGCTGAAGATCGCCTCCAGGGTCTCGCGCTGCTGCCCACTGGCGGCGGCGTCGAGGTACAGCTCGCGCCGGCCCTTGCCCTCGGCCATCGGCCCGTCCGCCTGCAGGGCGATCACCGCCGTGAGGCCGGCGAGATCGAGGCCGTCGGCCGCGCCGCGATCGATGTGGAAGGCGAGCACCGCGTCGCAGTGGCCCTGCGTCGGCCGGGCCGTCGCCTGTGAAGTGACGCAGGGGCAGAGCACGTCGCAACTGCACGTTTCGAAGTACTGGCCGGAGAGTTGCCATGCCATGGCGGGCGCCTCCCGAATGCTGCAAACGAGCCGGCAACGCCTTTGCAACCGGATCAAGTCCTTGCGATTATAGGCGCGCTGTCAAGACGGGTGTCATGAGTCTCGGACTCCGTCACCACGAACTGTCCAGTGAAAATGTCAGTCATGAAGGACCTGACATTGACTGCCCAGGACCAAGCGCGACTGCAGATTCTGAA
>Ga0070730_10000591_pt1 | contig 40644 bp, 35 predicted proteins | sample Coa_R1_3_FD_66447 | JGI IMG/M metagenome (GOLD analysis project Ga0070730, IMG submission 66447) | Surface soil microbial communities from Centralia Pennsylvania, which are recovering from an underground coalmine fire - Coalmine... | ecosystem: Environmental > Terrestrial > Soil > Unclassified ...
ATAATGCCTGGCAAAGGGTGGCCCTTGGGTCAGAAAGGGCAGGGCTGGGACAACCCGGGGTGACCATCCACCAGGCTTGCGTCCTGGATTTCAATCAGCAGCGCCGCAACTGCTCGCCGGCGGCATCCGCCCATGGGTAACCAGGCATGCGCATGCGTGAATCACGGCGTCGCGCGGGCCCGGCCCGGGCATTGCTGATTGGCCGCGGGCGAGTAAACGAGATCAGCAAAGGAGAGCTCGCATGGCAGGCGGCGTGACACGGCGGCATTTCCTCACCGACATCGGGGTGGCGGGCGGGGCTGGCATGCTGTACGCGACCATGGGCGCCATCGGCCTGGCGCCGACGGCGCATGCGGCGACCGCGCGGCGGTTCATGCCACCGCGCACGTCCGATTTCACCCTGACCGGCCGCCGGCCGGCCAGGGTTCTCGTGCTCGGCGCGGGCATCGCCGGGCTCACCACCGCCTACGAACTCGGCAAGGCCGGGTACGACTGCCATGTGCTCGAGGCCATGGACCGGCCGGGCGGCCGCAACTGGACCGTCCGCCGCGGCACGGTCCTGCACGACATGAAGGGCTACACCGAGCGGTGCACCTTCGCGCCAGGGCAGTACCTGAACCCGGGCCCCGCGCGCATCGCGCAGTGGATGGTCACTCTTGAGTACTGCCGCGAACTCGGCGTCCCGATCGAGATGTTCGCCAACCAGAACGCCGACGCCTTTCTCTACAACGAGAACGTGGGCCCGGAGAACAAGCCGGTGCGGTGGCGGACCGCCAAGGCCGACGTCTACGGCTACGTTGCCGAGTTGCTGGCCAAGGCGACCGACCAGGGCGCCCTCGATGCGGAACTCACCCCCGCGGACAAGGAGCGGATTCTCGAATTCTTGAAGGGATGGGGAGCCATCAGAGGCCGGGTGGCCGGCAATCCCGCCGCGAGCTGGTTGTACACCGGCAGGAACTGGCCCGGGTTCGGGAGTCTGCAAGGCCTCGATCGCCGCGGCTACAAGGTGCTTCCCGGCGCGGGATTGCAGGAGGGTACCGGGCTCATGCCGATCCCCAGCCTGTCCGCCGTCTTCGCCAGCAAGCTCGGCCTGTACTTCGACTTCGAGTTTGATTTCGACCAGGCGATGCCCATGTTCCAGCCGGTCGGTGGCATGGACCGGATCCCTTACGCGCTCGCCGCGGCCATCGGCGGCGGACGTATCAGCTATGGCGCCGTGGTTCGCCGGGTGACCAACCTGCCGGACCGGGTCGAGGTGGTTTACGCGGATACATCAGGGAAGGAACGGCGCGCGGTCGCCGATTTCTGCGTCGCGACCCTTCCGCCGAACATCATGGCGCGCATCCCCAACAATCTCGGCAGCGACGTGGCGGCCGCTTTGCGCACCCCGTTTCCGCTGCCCGTGGGCAAGCTGGGCCTGGAGTACAAGCGCCGCTGGTGGGAAACCGATGACCACATCTACGGCGGCATCACGAACACCAGCCTGGATGTGAACAACATCTGGTACCCATCGCATGGATTCCACGAAGACCGGGGCGTGGTGCTGGGCTACTACAACTTCGGGCCGATCGCGCTGTCCTATGGCCGGCTCGCGCCGCCCGCCCGGACGGCCAGGGCCGTCGCCCAGGGGGTGAAGATCCACGGCGGCAAGTACCGCACCGAGCTCGCGTCGTCCTTCTCGGTGCCCTGGCACAGCGTGCGGTACATCGAAGGTGGCTGGGTAGGGTGGCCGAAGCAGCCCTCTGCGCAGTACCGGCGGCTGCTCCAGCCGACCGGGCGGGTATACATGGCCGGTGACTGGCTCAGCTTCCTCATCGCCTGGCAGGCCGGTGCCTTCGACTCTGCCCGGCGTACGGTCGGCCAGCTTCACTCCCGCGTGCTCGCGTCCTGACCGTGTGCCGCGGCGAACCTGCCCGGCGTGTGGTCAGCCGAAGGTGACGAGTTTCCCGAGCGCCGACCAGGTATCGAGGGCGGACTGGTAGGTGCCGGCCAGGAAGATGGCATGCCCGACCCGGCAGCGGCTGTCATCCGGCGGCGGTATGGGCTGGCCGGGCGCGATGGTGGCGCGGACGTCGATCACGCCGGGATGCCGGCGGGCGTCGGTCATTCCCATGGCGCGGGCGTAAGAGCCCGTTCCCGGGCTGACCGTGAAGAAACGTATCCCGGCGTAAGGAGCCCGCGCCGGTGCCCGGCCATCAATGGGCGCCTCGCCCATGTAGGCGGCGACCGCGGCCCGCGCCAGCGAGCTGCCAGTGGCATATTCGACCAGGTCCACGATGTGATCCCCGGGGAGCCTGGCAGCTATCTCGATGAGCACGGGATCGCCGCCGACGACCCGCAGTTCACAGTGGAACGGGCCGACTGTCAGCTCGGTCGCCCGAATCACGCTGCGCACATATCGCTCGATCCGCGAACGGGTGGCTGGCGGGATGTCAGCGGGGACGATGTGGCCCATTTCAACGAAGCAGGGCTCCGGGCCGAGTAGTTTGGCCGTTACCGACGCGATCGTGATGGTGCCCTGGAAGACGAGTCCCTCGACGCTGTATTCCGGTCCGTCCAGATACTCGGTCACCAGTACGTGTGTGCTGGTCCGCTTGCCGAAATCCAGGCGCTCGTCGCGGCAGAACTCATCGAAGGCTGCCCTCGCCTCGTCGGCGCTCTCGACCCGCCTGACGTGGATGCTGCCCGCCGAGTCCACCGGTTTGATCACACACGGAACGCCAACCTGCGCTGCCGCCGCGGCCGCGCCGTCGGGCGAGCATGCGGACCGGTAACGCGGGACCCGTTCCCCAGCCATCCGGACCCGGTCCAGCATCGCTAGCTTGTTGCGCACCCAGCAGGCATGGGGAAGTCCGGGCAGGTTCAGCCGGGCCGAGATCGCCGCCGCCAGCGGCACGTAGAACTCAAATCCCGGCGCCACTCCGGAAATCGGCGTGTGCTGGTGGAACCGGAGGACCGCCTCCAGCGTGGCTGGCAGGTCATTGGTATCGGTGACGATCACATGATCCGCGTCATCACGGACCTCCTGGTCGAGCAGCCGATCGTCACCGGGACGGTCGAAAGAGACGACCGCGACCTCGTAACCAAGGTCACGCGCGGCATGGACGATCAGGCCGCCTGCCGACCACGGCTCGACGACCAGCAGCACGCGCTTACGCCTGCGCGCCGCCCGGCGAGACGGCGACGGCGTCTGTGCGGGCCGCGGTTGCCTCGTACAGTTCGCGGAAATAGTCCCCAACCATGTCGATGAACAGATCGAGGTGCCCAAGTACTTTTTCCGCGGAACTCCAGCCTTCGACCGCACGCGACACCACCCGCCACATCAGCTCGTCATGGTCATGGGCGCTGTCGAAGTCGATGTGCGCCTGTGACCCCTGCACATTGCTGGCACCGAAGGTTTCCGCCGCTTTGGAGGTGATGATCTGGTTGTAGCGGTCTGAGTACCACTCCACGAACCAGTTCCACACGGTTGTGGGCGCGGGGCCCTCCCGGTCCACGCATATCCTGAGATATCCCATGAGCTTGGCTGTCGCCGGGAATACGTCTATGGAGTTGAGCTCCTCCAGGCTGAGGCCGAACCTTTTCAGGTCGCGCCGGAACATGCCTTCGTGCCCGAACTCCTCGGCTAGGTACTTGGCCAGGCCCGCAGCCAGTGTGTCGTCCCGTGACCCCACTTTGAACAGGGCATATGTATCCACCTCGTTGTTGAGCCTGATGCGCAGGACCGTCTCTACCAGGTGGCGGACGTAATAGTCCCGTCCGATCCATTTGCCCTCGTGCAGATCCCGCATTCTAGGGACCGCTTCGAACTGGCGCTCCATTGCACGTTCCGCCAGCGCTTCAAAGCTCTTTCTGTCCAGCATTGTACTCCCCACAGCATATAGTCCAGCCCTTTTACTTCTGGCCAACGTAACTAATTGCTATCGCCTCGTCAAGGTCTAAAATGTCCAGGGGAGGCAAAATAGCCAGAAAGGCAGCGGATCATGGCCAACGCAGCGCTGACCTGCCTGATCATCAACCGGTGGGACGATGAGTTCGCCGGGTACCACCGATTCGTGGACACGTCCCAGATCCGGCTCTGCTACATCACCACCAAGGCCGGGCTACCCTGGCTGGACCGAGATAATGCCTGCGCGATCTCCGTTCTGGATGACTTGAATTATGCTGATGTACTCGGGGCGGCGACCGCGATGAGCGAGCAGCACGGGCAGTTCGACCGCATCGTGGGTCTCTCGGAATACGACCTGCTGACTGCGGCGAGGTTGCGCGAGGTGTTCGCGGTGCCGGGCGACCGCCCGGAATTCGTCTCCCGTTTCAAGGACAAGGTGGTGATGAAGCAGGCCGTCGCTGCCGCCAGCATAAGGACGCCACGATTCATGGCCGGCCGGGAGCTTGTCACGCCCGACGAGGCCGCCTCGCGGCTAGGATTCCCCATGATTCTCAAGCCCCGCATCGGCGCCAGTTCCGAGGGTGTGCGGAAGATCAGCAACCTCATCGAGCTTCGCGAAGCCCTGGCTGCGCATGAGATGGCCGGATTCGAGCTAGAGGAGTATATCGCTGGTGACATCTTTCATGTGGACGGCCTGGTGCGGGCGAATGAGGCATGCTTCATGAGCGTCTCCGCCTATGTCAATACCTGCCTCGGCTTCGCGCTGGGTGAGCCGCTCGGTTCCGTGCTGCTCGACCCGGGACCGAAAAAGAACGCGATCGTGAGGTTCTCGGTGCGGTGCCTGGCCGCCTTGGGCATATCCGACGGCGTCTTTCACCTCGAACTGATCGAGCCGGCCGCAGGAGAGCTGGTGTTCCTTGAAGTGGGCCTGCGCTGCGGCGGCGGGGAGATTCCCTTCATCCATCAGGACCTGTTCTCGGTCAACCTGCCAGCCGAGTCCTTCCGGGCGGCGCTGGGCGTCCCGCCGCTGCTCGCGCAGCGCGAAGTCACCGATCCGGCCGGAGGTGGCTTCGTGATGATCCCGGAGCCAGCGCCATTCCCGAGCAGAGTTATCCGGCGCTCCTCGCTGATCGGCCAGATCCCAGGCCTTTACCGGGAGATACTCCCGCCGGTAGGCGAAGTGTTCGACGGTAACGGCGGATACGAGCACATCGGCGGCAGGTTCCATCTGGCCGGAGCAGGCGAGGAAGCCATGCGGGCCGCCGTCCGCTCGATTTTCGACCAGTATGAGCTGGCGGCCGAAAGCGCCGCTTAGCCTGACCGCGCCCACGATGGAGACGCCATGCCCGATCCGCTGACCGACCTGACGGCCATACCAGATCTCCTCCAGCTCGTACACCGCGGGGCAACGGACTACCTGGCCACGCTGGCCGGCCGCCCGGTGGCGTGTGCCACCTCCAGCACGGCCACGGAGATTGATCCCGCGCTGCCTGAGCACGGCCAGGGAGCTGCCGCGACGATCAGGCGCCTGCTGAATCTGGGTGACCGTGCGGGCGTCCACTCGGCGGGCCCGCGTTATTTTCACTTCGTGACCGGCGGTGCGACGCCGGCCGCGCTGGCGGCGGACTGGATAACCTCGGTCTTCGACCAGAATGCCGCCGCATGGGAATGCTCGCCGTTCGCGACCGAGCTTGAAACGGTGGCGCTGGGCTGGCTCAAGAAGATGTTCGGTATCCCCGCCAGCTTCGGCGGGGTCCTTGTCACCAGCGCGACCATGGCCAACTTCGCCGGACTGAGTTGTGCCCGGCACTGGTGGGCCGAGAAGCACGGAGTCGACGTGATCTCGGCCGGGCTGGCCGGCCTGCCGGCCATGCCGGTATTCACCAGCGGCTACGTGCACGTCAGCGTGAAAAAGGCACTCCAGATGCTCGGTTGCGGGCGGGATTCGGTGCGGGTCTTCAGCCAGGACGACACCGGCCGCCTCGACCTGGAAGCGATGTCAGCAGCACTTCGCGAGGTGCGTGGGCCCGCGGTGATCGTAGCAACAGCAGGGGAGGTGAACGCTGGCCGCTTCGACCCGATCGGCCCGCTGGCTGACCTGGCCGCAGCCTCCGGTGCATGGCTGCATATAGATGGTGCCTTCGGGCTGTTCGCGGCCCTGTCGCCGCGGACGGCGCACCTGGTTTCGTCGGCAGGCCGGGCGGACTCGGTGATCTCCGATGGGCACAAGTGGCTGAACGTGCCATACGACAGCGCTTTCGCGTTCGTTCGTGATCACGGCCGCCTGGCCAAGGCGTTCAGCGCGCCGGACGCCCCATATCTTTCCGGACCGGAAAGTCCCTGCCTCAACTACGAAGATCTCGGTCCCGAGGGGTCCCGGCGGGCGCGGGCGCTCGCGATATGGGCCACGCTGAATGCCTACGGCCAGGCTGGCTACCGCGAGATGGTCGAGCGGCACCTCGACCTGGCACAGCATCTCGGCCATATCGTAGAGTCCAGTCCTGATCTGGAACTTCTGGCGCCCGTCCAGCTATGCAACGTATGTTTCCGCTACCGGCGCCCCGGCATGACCGAATCGGCCGCGGACACCCTGAACGCCGAGATCGGCCGGGCGCTGGCCAGCGATGGCCGGGTGCTGGCGGGCACGACGGTTTACCGGGGACGCGTCGCGCTGCGGCCAGCCATTGTGAACTGGCGATCAACTGAGGCCGATATCGAGTTGCTGGCCAGTGTGGTGAAAGAGCTTGGCGCTCGGGTCAGTTCCGGGGTTTCCTGACCGCTTGCCCGGCGCGAGCCCCGGGCCGGCCGCATTCATCACGGCATCCTCGACATCGCCGGCCAGCGGCTGGAAGAAACGCGCGCTCGTTCTTGTGGGCCGTCCCCGCGCGGGGAGCCGGACTCCGTCCCATCGGATCGCTCCGTCTTCTCCCAGCGCGGCCCACACCTGGCCGGCGAAGGCGGGCATGAGCGGGCAAGCTAGCTGAGCGAGGGTCCTGGCGGCCGCGGCCTCCACAGCGAGGGCGGCGTCCGCCGCGCCATCGCCGCCGTCGGCGCGAGTGCGGCTCTGCCCCGCCGCGAAGTCCAGTGCGCAATCGACCAGGACACACAGCAGCCGCACCGCACGGCGGGGCGAGAAGTCTTCGGCGCGATAGGCGTCAAGGGTGGCCTGTGCGAGGCGCTCTATCAGCGCCAGGAACGCCCGCTGCGAGCGGTTCATGCCGGTGCCGCCGGGAATGAGGCCGCCCGCCCGGGTCTCGATGCGCGAGAACAGGCCGGTGAGCCAGCGCTGCCAGGTTCCGGCCAGCATGCCATCGGCGAGATCGCGGAGCCGGTCCCAGCCGAAGGAGGTGCGTTCGAACTCAGGCCGGTCATAGGCGAGCACAAAGCGTACCGTGCTGGCCGGCACCGTGGCCAGCAGGTCGCTGGCCCAGATCGCATGCCGGCGGCTGGTGGAGAACTTCGAGGCCCCGAGCTGGTAGAACTCGTTGGTTACCAAGGCGTCGGGTAGCCTGAAGGACGCATCGTAGGCCATCAGCAGGGCCGGCTGAAGCACCGCGTGGAAATACCCGTTGTCGAAGCCGAAGAACTGGACGATCTGCGTGCCGGGGTCGTTCCAGGCCGCAGGCCAGTCCCGCGGATCCTGCCCGGCATTGTGCAGGGCATGCGCCAGCTCGGCAAAATACCCGGGCAGCATCTCCGCCCACACGTAGATGCGCTGGTCTTCGAAGCCGGCGACCGGCATCGGAATACCCCAGTCGGTCGGATGACTCACCGGGATGTCGGGCAGGCCGCGGGCCAGCATACGTGCGCACAAGGCTTCGAGCTGCGGGCTCATGCTGGCTGCGGCGTGAAAGGAACGCAGTCTCCCGGCGTACTCGCACAGCGGGAACACCAGCCGGTCGACGAGCCGGCCCGCCGGTTTCCCGCCGCAGGCGTTGCACACCGGCTCGATCAGGTCCACGCACTCGTTGGGCAGGGCACAGTTCTCACAGGAATTCCCGTCGCTGACCGCACCGCAGTGCGGGCACCGTCCGGTGACGTGCGCCTCGAACAGGTAGCGGCGGCAGTTCCGGCAGAACAGGGCGGGTCCGGTGCGGGCTCGCAGCGCACCGCGCTCATGCAGCCGGCGGAAGAATTCGCGCACGATGCTGACGTGCAGCCCGGAGTGCTGCGGCCGGACGCTGATGTCAGGCTCAATCCCGGCCGCGGTGAAGATCCGGGTGATCTCGTCGGCGAAAGCATCTGCCATCTCCAGCGGATCGGCCCCATCGCGCCGGGCCTTCACGGGCACGTAACTCTGATGCACGTCCGACCCGGTCAGGAACAAGACGTCGGACCCTTGCAGCCGGCAGGCACGGGTCAGGATATCCGCGCCGGAATAGGGGCCCGACAGATGCCCCAGATGCAGGTCACCGTTGGGCGTGGGCGGTGCGGCGGTCACGATGAGGCGGCGGGGCACGGCGGCATCCAAGGTCATAGATCGACCGCACCGTGCGCGACAGGCCAGTAAATGGTCAGGAAGACCAGGCGCTCCGTCGTGCTCGGGTTGGTCACCTGATGCCTGCTCCCGGCGGGCAGCAGTGCGGTGACGTCCGGGCCGACTTCGCGTTTGTCTCCGTCAACGGTCAGGATCCCGTTCCCCGAGAGGAAGACGAACATCTCGTGGTCCTCGTGGTCATGGGGGTCGGTAGATCCACCGGGCTCGACGACTGCGCGCCCGACTCCCCAGGGAGCGAGCTCGTCGCCGCCGTGGGGGTAGATCTGCTGGTAGCGGATCCCGTAGGCACTGATGAGCTGCTCTTCGCCCATCTGTCGTATCAGCATGGCGGCTCCTTTAGTCTGCGTTGCTACGGCCTGGCGCGGTTACGCTGGGACGGGGCGGTCCCGCCACCGCCTGCTCTCCTGTTTCGGCCGGGCACATGGCTGCGGACCCGAACGCGGTGAATGCGGTGCGGGCGGGCAACCGGTAGACGTTGCGGCCGGCTATCGCGTTGAGGATGACCGCCGATCGCCACGCGGCCAGGCCCAGGTCCGGCGCACCGACGCCGTGTGTGTGCCGTTCCGCGTTCTGAACGAATACCGACCCGCGGATCGGCTCGTCCACGACGAGCCGGTATTGCGAATCGACCATCAGCCTGCCGGATCGGTCGCGCCGCAGGCTGAGCCCCGCGTTGCGGAGCAGGACCTCGGCGGGCCTTTCCACGTAGCCGGTGGCCAGGACGAGCGCATCAGTCATCAAGGTCAGGTGACGATGCTGCTGGGTATGCCGCAGGCACAGCCGGATCTGGCCGTCGTGGACCGTTGCGGCGCGCACCTCGGTGGCCGGCCGCAGCACCGCGGCCGGCCAGTGGCCAGTCAGCGTCCTGCTGTAGAGCTCGTCGTAGATTTCCGCGATCGTCTGCACGGAGATGGCTTTGTACAGTTGCGACTGCCGGGGAAGCAGCCGGTCCCGTTCCGGCTCGGAAAGGCCGTGGAAGAACCTCGTGTAGTCGGGGGTGAAGTGCTCCAGTCCCAGCTTGGAGTACTCCATCGGGGCGAACGCCGCTGACCGGGAGATCCAGTGCAGCCCTTCTTGTCCCGTGGGCCGCGCGCGCAACAGGTCAAGGAAGATCTCCGCACCGGACTGGCCCGATCCGACGACCGTGACGTGCGCCTTTGCCTGCAATGCCGGACGGTGGGCCAGGTACTCGGCCGAGTGCAACGCTGTCACGCGCTCGTCCGCGACCAGGGGGCGCAGCGCTTCGGGCAGGTGCGGCTCGGTGCCGATGCCGAGCACCACATTGCGCGCGTGGCAGCACCCGGCCGACACGGCCGCACCCGTCGCATCCTCGCGGACGTAACAGACCGTAAATCTCTGGTGTTCACCATCCCACGCCACCGACTCGACCCGGCTGCCGAACCAGCAGCGCGGCAGGCCGCGGCTCACCCAGCGGCAGTAGGCTTCATACTCGGCCCGGTGCAGGTGCTGCCGCTCCGCGAAATAGAACGGGAATAGCCGGTCATTGGCTTGCAGGTAACTGAGGAATGACCAGCGGCTCGTCGGATCGACCAGGCTCACCAGGTCGGCGAGGAAAGGGACCTGAACCGTCGTCCCACTGATCATCAATCCTGGGTGCCAGTGGAATTCATGCCGCTGATCGAGAAAGGCAGCCCGCAGTCCGGGCACTTTATCAGCCAGTGCTGCTAACGACAGGTTGAATGGCCCGATGCCGACGCCCAGGAGGTCAATGACCTTCGGTGAGTGATGAGCATCGTTCGTCATGCGTGCCCTTTCACGCCACCCGCGACGCAGTCAATGGTTCAGAAAACTGTGCTCCGCAAAGCCTCCGGCTATGTTTCTGCGCAGCACCGGAACAGATAATGCCATAATTCTGGCAAGCTGGTTCTTGATTGACAAGGGCGATGTGCGAATACCCACTGGCTGCCGGCGCCGGCCACGGCGGGCCCAACCGCCGCTGGAGCCCGCGGCGTTGGACAGCCCAACCGGTTACTGTAAGCTATCATGAGATTACGCCGTGGCGTCCAGGAAGCTGGCCGATACGGTTTGGGGACACGATGCTGTTGCTGTTCCGCGAAGACGAAGACGGTGGCCTGGTCGCCAGGCGGCCGCGGATTCGCGACCGGGTCATGGCCAGGGCCCGCGCGAACCAGCTTGACCGTAAGCTGGCCGCCGGTGTCCCGCCCGAGTCGGCTCCCGCGCTCGCCCTCAGGGCAGGTCAGCTGGTCAGCCCGGGGATGCGGCGCGACCTCGCCCGCAGCCTGGAGATTCTGGTAGGGGCCGGGCAACGGCCACGATCCCCCCGGCCAGCCGTACCCCTCTACCGCCAGCGGATAGTGCGGGCAGCGGCGGACCTCGATGAGCTGGTGTGCAGGCTCCGGTGTCCGCTTCCGCCGTCCGCGCGTGGCATCGCCCAGGTGAGCGTCCTGCTCAGTGACGGCAGCGGTCCGCTTTACCTGGACGGCAGTGCGGACGACCTGCACCTCGCCCTGGTGGAGGCGATTCACCAGCTCGGTCCGGCCATACTATGACATGACGAACCTGCCCCCGGCGCCCCCGGGGCCCCCGGGGCCCGCGCGGCGCGCTGAGGCGCCAGCGACAGCAGCGCGGTGACTTCGTGTTCCAGGATCTGCACGCCGCGCTCGGTCAGCACCGATTCCGGGTGGAACTGGAATGAGCTGAAGCCCCGGCCGCGCAGCGCGTGTACCTCACCGGTTCGCTGGTCACGGCTGACCGTGACCGGGCCGTGGCCGTGCGCGGCGGGACCGGGGTCGCCGGGCGGCAGGAACGCGGCGTAGGTGTTGTAGAAGCCCACCCGGCAGGGTTGGCCAAAGAGGCTGATTTCGCGCTGCACGCCCTGGTTGGGGACGTCTTTTCTGGCTACGGTGAACCCAAGGAGCCTGGCCAGGACCTGATGGCCGAGGCACAGGCCGAGCAGCGGCGTCCCGTTGCGAAGCAGATCCGCGGTGATGGCGTGCAGCCTGGCGATCTTGGGGTCGCTCAAGTTCAGCGGGTCGCCGGGCCCTGGGCCGACCACGACGAGATCGGCGTCGTCGCCGCCGGTGACCGCCTGGTACGTCCGTGCCGTCACGGTCAGGCCAAGCGAACGGAGCTGATGCCCGAGCATCGCGATGAAGGTGTCCTCGGCGTCGATGAGCAGCACCTCGGCGCCGGCCACGGCGGGCGCGGCAGCACCGGAGTAGCCGTCCTTCAGCCAGAATCCGGCCAGGGTCGCGTTCCTGTGCTCGAGGGCACGCCGGACCGCCGGGTCCGCGCTCAGCGGGCGCCGGAGGCTGCCCCCGGCGGCACCCGTCCCGGCCAGGGATGCGGCACCTGAGACGGTGCCGCGCGAGGGGTTGTGCCGGAGCGCCGCGAGCAGCCCGGCCGCCTTGCCTGCCGTCTCGGCCACCTCCGAGGCCGGGTCTGAATGCCGTACCAAGGTGGCCCCGACGTCGATCTTCATCCGCCCGGCCGGGTCGATGTCGGCGGTGCGGATGAGGATCGCCGAATCCAGCGTGCGGGCCCCCGCTGCATCCCGCCCGATGAGCGCGAGCACGCCGCTGTAGTAGCCGCGGCCGGATGCCTCGTAACGGGTGATGACCCGGCAGGCATTCTCCAGCGGGCTGCCCACCACGGGAGGCGCGAACATCGTCTCGCGCAGGATGTCGCGGACGTCCAGCGCGCTGTGCCCCTCGATGACGTACTCGGTGTGGGCAAGCCGTGCCATCTCCCTGAGAAACGGGCCGACGACGCGGCCGCCCCGCTCGCAGACGCGGGCCATCATCTTCAGTTCCTCATCGAGCACCATGAACAGCTCGTCGGTCTCCTTCTCATCCGCGAGGAACCGCAGCACATCGGCGGGCGCTGGGCCGCCCGGTGGGTAGCGATAGGTGCCGCTGATCGGGCTCATGGTGGCTACCCCGCCCGTGAGGCTGACGTGGCGCTCCGGCGTCGCGCCGATCAGCGTCCTTGCACCGGTATGCACGAGGAACGTCCAGTACGATCCCGTCTCGACGCTGAGCAGCCGGCGGAATATGGCCAGTGCTGTGGCCCGGGAGAAGTTCTCGATGGTGGCGACGAACGAGCGCCTGATGACGAAGTTCGCGCCGGCCCCCCGCCCGATCTCCTCGGACAGGACCTTCCTGACGATCTCCGCGTAGCTGGCGTCGTCCACGTCGAAGCCTTCCCCCGACAGCACGACCTGGGTATCCGGCAGCAGACTGCACGCCTCCGCCCGGCGCATCGACCCCCGGTGCGTGACCATCATCGTCAGGAGCGATGACCCGTCGTCCCGGCAGGCGAACCCCCGCTCCCTGATCTGGCGGTATGGAATCATCACGAGCATGTCAGGCCCGGGCGCCTGCCGCCGGTCGCCGGCTGGCAACTGCAGTTCCGACAGGCGTTCGGCCGTCCCGGTCGTCCCGGCCAATACGTCGATGTGGTCACCGTCGCCCGACTTTGGCCGGTAGATCAGGGCGAACGCGCCAACCGCGGGATCCAGGAGGTGGCCGGCCACGTTGGTGCCGTGCCACTGCCTATCCATCGCAGTGCCCGCCGCCGTCGGCCGGTGCCCGGCCGAGGAACTGCTCGGCGAAGTCCGCGCGCGTCAGCAGGTCGCGACCCGCGGCCGAAAGCACAACCTGGCCCCCGACCATGACGTATCCCCAGTCGGAAATGCTGAGCGCGGCCAGGACCCGCTGCTCGACGAGCAGGACGCCGGCCCCACCTCGCGCCAGTGCGCGCACCTGGCTGGTCAGCACCCGGTGGGCCAGATCGTCGGACAGGCCTGCCGTCGGCTCATCCAGCACAACCAGCGTGGGCCGGGGGATCAGGGCTCGCGCGATGGCCAGCATCTTCCGCTCCCCTCCGCTGAGCTTATGCGCCCGCCTGCCGAGCAGCGGCCGCAAGCCCGGGAACAGCGTGAGAACCTCGTCAAGACGCCGCGTGAACTGCCTGCGGGCCAGCAGGAACCCGCCCATCTCCAGGTTCTCGAGTACGGTCAGCGCCCCGAATACCTCATTGACCTGCGGGACATAAGAGAGGCCATGGCGGGCCAGCTTGTGCGTCGGCAACCGGGTGACGTCCTGGCCAGCCAGGCGCACGGTGCCGGAAAATTTCGGCAGGTTTCCAGTGAGCGTCTTGAGCAGCGTGCTCTTCCCGGCACCGTTGGGGCCGATGACTGAGACCACCTCCGCGGCACCGACCCCCAGCGAAACAGACCTGACCACGGGAACGTGCCGGGTGTAACCGGCGGTGACGTCGCTGACCGCCAGGCGTGGCTCCGGCCGGGCGGCGGGATCAGGCGAGGTAGGCACGCTTGACCTCGTCACTCGCGCGTATCTGGGGCATCGTCCCTTCGGCGACCTTCGCACCCCTGACCATGACGATCACCCTGGCGCAGCAGCGTTCCACGATAGAAAGCTCGTGCTCCACCATCAGCATCGGGAGCCCGCGCTGGCACAGATCCCGCAGATGCGCCTCGATCCGGCCGTGCAGTGCCGGGTGCACTCCCGCCATGGGCTCGTCAAGAAGCAGCAGGCTGGGCCCGGCCATGAGGGCACGCATGATCTCGACCAGGCGTTTCTCGCCGCTGCTGAGATCGCCTGCGTAAACGTTAGCCTGATGCGCCAGACCGTATCGTTCGAGGAGTTCGGTGGCCCTTGCCAGGACCAGCGCCCGGTGTGCCCGCCAAGCGCGCCGGCGCAGCAGTGCCCCCGTCACTGTCTCGCCTGGGCCACCAGCCGCGACGAGCAGGTTCTCCAGAACGGTGAGCCGCTTGAATTCGCTGGAGAGCTGGAATGTGCGGATGAGACCGGCGCGGGCGCGCCGCCCCGGCGGCTGGCGGGTGATGTCCTGGCCGTGGAACATGACGCGACCACCGGTGGGGCGGACCTCGCCGGCGATCATCGCGACGGTCGTGGTCTTGCCAGCGCCGTTCGGGCCGATCAAGCCGGTGATGCCGGCTGCCGGAACTGTGAAGCTGACACCGGCCACCGCGTTCACGCCACCGTAATTGCGCCGCAGCCCGAGAACGCGCAGGGGATCGCCGGCCGCTGGGTGGTCTTGCGTGGCTGGGTGGCCGGGCGCGATCATCAGACGCTCCCGGGTGACGGCCTGGGTGAGGCCCCCGTGGTGGGATTCCCACCGGGCGCGCGGGCCACGGCGAGCCGTTGGATACGCTCCGGCACCAGGCCCCGCGGGCGGAACCAGAGGAATACCAAGGTCAGCAGTGCGGTGGAAACCCATTCGAGCGCGCTGGTGAATCCGGGCCGGAGAAACTGCGGGAGAAAGCTGGGCGCCTGCAAAAAGAGGACGAGCACCACCAGTGCGCCGACGACCACGCCGCGGTCGTTACCGAGACCGCCGACGATCAGGGCGGTGAACAGGGCCAGCGTCTCCGGGAACAGCCATGATTGCGGCGACCACACGCTGATGAACTGGACGAGTACCGCACCGGACAGGCCGGCGATCGCGCCACCCACGGTCAGGGCGGTGAGACGGAGCCGCACCACCTCCTTGCCAAGCGCAGCCGCGGCCGTGTCATTGTCGCGCAGCGCTCGCCAGGCCAGGCCGAGCGGGGACCGGGTGACCACCCGTACGGCCTGGTACACAACAAGCGTCAGGACCGCGGTGTATACGGCGTAGGCCCAGTCGTAACCGATGCTGGACAGGCCCAGCCATGACTGGAGCGGCTGCGGGATCAGTGACAATCCGCTGTAGCCGTTGAACAGGCCTTTGGCATTGCCTACCACTTGATTGGCGACCACGGCGAAAACCAGGAGCACCGTTGCCTGGTAATCACGCCGGAGCCTGCTCAGCACAATGAGCCCGGAGAGGACGGACAGCAGGGCGCCGGCGGCTGCCGCCGCGAGCAGGGGCAGCGGAAAGGGCAGCCGGGAGCCGCCGATGTATTCCTGGAACCCACCCTGGCTGGCCGGTGTCGGCGGGCCAAGCGTCAGCACGCCGGCAACATAGGCGCCGGCCGCCTGGTAAATCACAAATCCGAGGTTGACAATGCCCGCGCAAGAATATTGCACATGCAGCCCCAGGCAGGCCATCACCGCTACCCCGGAATAGACCAGGAGGGTCGCCGTATAGAACTGGAGGGTGATATTCATTACCCACCCGCACCGATGCCAGGGCAGAAGTCCACGCCCGCCCAGGGGCAGGAGCACATGGCTGTCCCGTGCCAAGGCGACGTGGCCCCCATCATCCGGCGACTTCCCCCGTGGTTGCGGCCGCCGGCCCGGTGCCCGCGGCCGGGGCAGCGAAGATGCCCCGGGGCCGGAGGAGGAGCCCCAAAATAAGGATGACCAGCGCGGTGACCTGATTGTAGGCGGCCGAGGTGTAATTCGCGACGACGGAGGATGAAACACCGACGATCAATGCACCGAGCATGGCGCCATACGGATGGCCTATGCCCCCCAATACCGCGGCGGCGATGATCACGACGAGCACTTCCTGGCCCAGCGAGAAATCGAAACCCTGGACATCGAGCGCGAGCGTGACACCGCTCGCCCCGCACAGCGTCCCGGAGAAGAGCCATGCCAGGTCGACGATTCTGCCGGTGGGGATTCCGGCGCTCCTCGCCAGCGCCGGGTTGGCCGCGGTGGCCCGCATCGCCTTGCCGAGCTTGGTGAAGCTGAGCAGTGCGTAAACCACCAGCATCGCGCCTAGGGCGATACCCATCATAATGAGCTGGATCTGGGTGAATATCATGCCAGCCGCGTGGTAGGTCGCCCCGGGCCCGACGCCCTGATAGCTCATGAACGGTGTGCCGAAGGCCGCTTGCAGACCGTAGTAAATGGCTAGCTGCACGGAGATGGTCACGATGACCATGCCGAACAGGCCGACCCCCCGCTGGGCGAATGGGGCATAGACGAGCCGGTTCAGCAGCAGCGAGAACACCCCGGCGCAGACCGCGGCGAGCGGGAGGGAGACCCAGATGCCCAGCGACGCGCGGGTCAGCAGGTACGCGATGAAGGCGGCGACGGTCATCACCGAGCCATAGGCGAGGTTGAGCACGTTGGTGGTGCCGAACTGGAGCGTGAAACCAACCGCGCCGATTGCCACGACGCAGCCCGCGACCAGCCCGAAACCGATCGAGAGCAGCAGCGCGTTCACGAGGAGGCGGCCTGAAGCTGCTCGGCGCTTATCAGCGTGATCGGGGTGGTCGTGGCGCGGTTCCCGGCGAACCTGACCACCTGGAAACTGCCGCTGGAGTTATGCCATTTGTTGAAATCGATCGGGCCGAGCGCGCCGATGTACCTGATCCGCTTCCCGGCCCGCAGCGCGGCGACGCCCTGCGGGAATGTGTGCACGACGGTGGCGGCCGGAGCCGGCTCAGTAATGGTTCTGAGGAACTGATTGTATTTCGGGCCCGAGTACGATTTCGCTGCAATCATCGCGAGGGCGAGGATGTTGGCCGAGTCGTAATAGGATTCGCAGAATGGCGAGATGGCGTGGGAACCCGGATCTGGCACGCTGCGCACGGCCAGCAGCGCATGGTCGAACTGCTGCCAGCTATAGCCGGACGTCGGGGTCTGCTCGTTCACGGCGTGGTAGAACTTCAGCAGATCGGGCAGCCCGATCGCATGGCGCACGGCCTGATACCAGGGCGGGACCGTGGTCGCGCCGGTCGCGAGAATTGGGAACATCTTGCCCAGAGACTTCAGTTCACTGAACATCGTGGCGCCGGTCTGCGGGTCGGTTTCGGTGAAAATTACCTGTGGATCGGCCGCGGCCACCTTCGCCATCTCGGTCTGGTATGACACCTGGTCCGGCGTTATCGACTCATTCGCGACGATGCGGCCGCCCAGCTTCGGAAACGCCCGGAGTATAGCCGGGACGAAAGTCTGTGATTGAGGTGAGCTGCTGAAGACCAGGGCGGCGCGTGTGTAACCGAGGTTGTGCGCGGCGACGGCCATCGCGACACCATTGGCGTCGTCGGACGGCAGGATCCGCCAGTAGTACGGATAGCGAGACCGGTCGAACGACACATCTCCGTTGGCGCCGATGGTGGGAATCTTTGCCTGGTTGAGCATCGGCACCGTCGCCGTGGCCGCGTCCGTACCAGGGCCCATCACGCCGGCCATACCCTTGGTGGCGAGGGCCTGGGCAACTGCGGGGACCGCGTCCGCCGGGTCACCCTTGCTGTCGACCACAGCGCACTGGAGCTTGTTCCCGAGCACGCCGCCGTGTGCGTTGATGACCTGGACGGCGGCGATGCACCCGGCGGCCATTTCCTGGCCGAACTCCGCGTCCGGCCCGCTGAATGGGTTGATCATGCCGATAGTCAGGGTCCGGCCGTTGCCGCCAGGTGATCCGTGCGCGGCTGCGGAAGTGCATCCTGCTGCGCTGGCCAGCAGAACGGTCACGATCGCCAAGGTTGGGAGTTTCACTGCCCTTGCTCCTGTCCGGCGTGGTTGGAAACTGGCTGGCGGCCGGCCACCAGGGGAAAAAGCGGAGCCACCGGGCCCTGTGCCATGGCTTCGGCATAGGCCGGCCCGATGGCTCGCGCCTAGGTATTGCGATGAATCAGGGCAAACGTACGGTCACGCCCCGGTCAGCCCTAATTGGTCATCCCGTTGGGTATGGATGCGATCAGGTAGCCCCTGGCTATCTCGATATAGCCCCACGGCGGGAGCGTCGTCTCATCACAACCGCCCCCGGTGGGGTTGGGGCGGAAGAACACGTGGATGTTCAGGAAGACCTCGCCTTTTCCAGACATTCCCTTGAGCCCTCCGGTGGCCTGTATGAAGTACACCGGGCCCTTTCCTATGATCGAAAGAACGCAGGTCTGCTGGTTGAGGTGGACTTTCACACCCTCTGTCTGGCTGAGCCCGGGATGATAGATGACGAATGTCCCGTTACCCTTGGGCAGGAGCACCTGATCCTGGAAGCTAGCGAAGTCTTTGTAACCGATCCCGGCGGTCGTCATTTCGCCATTAAAATAGATCGGCGCAAAAGACGCCTCGAAACTTGTGGCGTAAACCGTGAAGTCCTCGTGGCCGGTGACAAAACCGCGCCTGGATGTCATGGTGATGTGCTTTCCAGCCGTCGTGGTGGCGTGCTTTCCGGCCGATGCGTGGCTCACCGCCAGTGCGGAGCCAGCCACCGTGAGAGACAGGGCAAGTGTGAGCCCGGTGCCCGTTATTAACAACCGTGTGCGCATTTCTGGCTCCCTTTTCTGTCCGCGGCGTCCCGGAACTGTTCGCTCCGGCGGCCCGGGGACTGCCGATTGATTTTGGCCATGGTCGTATGACGGAATGAAGGGTGGCCAGGGCACTTCACCCCGGTCGGCGAGATCCTGCTCGCCCGGTGGGGTCCCGGTCAGGCCCGGCGGTGTCCCGGATTATGCGCCGGTGTCGGCGCGCGCCCGGCTACCTGCTGTAGCGCTCGTTTCCCGGGAACGGCTCGAACAATTCGACTGGATTCCCTGAGGGATCGTCAAGGAGGATTTGCCTGCCGCCGACCCCGGTGACGATTTCGTTACGGAAGTGGACTCCGTCCTGCCGCAGCCGCTCGACCAAGCTCTCGAGGTCGGAGACGTTGAGCGAGACCCGGTTCCAGCCTCCGGGGACGGGCAGGGTGCCGTCGGGCATGGCCTGGGACCCGCCACCGGGCCCGCCGGGCGCGGGCTGGCTGAGCAGCAGCCGGAGATCATCCCGGACGATCATCGCGAATACCGGCGCGGGGTGCATCTCCTCCTTGAACCCCAGATACCCGCAGTAAAATTGTATAGCCTCGTCCACATCGTTGACGATATAGCGGACATTGGCCACAGGAGTGTCTCCTCTCCCGCCGTGCCGGGACCTCGCCCGTTCCCAGGTGTCGCTGGCCCGTAGCGCAGGCGGTTATGGGTTATATATAGCACTTGCCCGAGCCGCCCCGGCAAGTCAATCGGCTGGCGAATTGCCGCAGCCAGAAACCGCGATGCCGGGCGTGGCCGGGCAGCCGCCAACGAGGCAAGCTGCGCTGGTACCGTACACCCCTCGACCTGGTTCGGTCCACGATGTCTGGCTGCGGGCGGAACCTATAGGGCCGCCCGGCGCTGCGCGGACTTCGCCGTGATATGGCCCGGCCGCGGCACGGCGGGCGCTGGGCGGGATTCGCGGCCGCCGTAATCAGAACGCAAAATGGCTCCGGCCGCGGCAGGTCATTAGAATGTGGCCCGCGATAATACCGCATGCTCTTCCCTGAAGGAGAGAATGATGGCGCTGGAACAGTCACCTTTTCCGCAGCTTGGGCAGTGGAGCAGTATCGGCGAATTGCTGACCTTGCAGGAGAAGCAGTTTCCTGCTGCTATGCAACTGGCGTCGCGGTCACCGTTTTACCGGGCCAGGTGGGCCGATGGCAGGCTGCCTGCCACGCTGGCCGGCCTCCCCGGCCTGCCGCTGACCCGCAAGCAGGACCTACGGGACAACTACCCGTTCGGCATGCTGGCCGTCCCGGTGGCCAGCCTGGCGACCTATCACGAATCGAGCGGTACCGCCGGTGAGCCGACACCGTCGTACTACACCGCCAATGACTGGCTGGATCTTGCCGAACGGTACGCCAGGAAGTGGATCGGCCTGTTCCCCAGTGATGTGTTCCTCGTCCGGGCTCCGTATGCCCTGCCGCTGACCGGCCATCTGGCGCATGCGGCCGGCCGACTCAAAGAGGCGCTGATCGTCCCGGGCGATGCCCGCTCGTCGGCGATGCCTTACTCGCGTGTCGTCCGGGTGCTGCACGACCTGGGGGTCACCGTGACCTGGTCGATGCCTACCGAATGTCTGCTCTGGGCGGCCGCGGCCCGGCTCGCGGGCTGGCAGCCGGCGAAGGACTTTCCGGCGCTGCGCGCGCTGTTCGTCGGCGGCGAGCCGCTCAGCATAGCCAGGCGCCGGCGGATCGGCGAGATCTGGGGGGCGCCCGTCGTCGAGGAGTACGGCTCGACCGAGACGGGCACGCTCGCCGGGGAGTGCCCGGAGCGCCGGATGCATCTGTGGGCCGACCGTGTCGTGGCCGAAGTGGTCGATCCCTCCTCCGGCGCCGCGTCGCGCGAGGGCACCGGGGATCTCGTGGTCACAACCCTGTACCGGGAAGCCATGCCCCTGGTCCGCTACAACCTCGAAGACACTGTCGAGATCTCCTACGACCCCTGCCCGTGCGGCTGGCCGTTGCCAACGATCAAGGTTTTCGGCCGAACGGCGTTCGGTTATCCCGTCGACGGGACACGGGTAACCCAGGAACGCCTCGAGGATCTGGTCTTCGAACTGCCCGAGGACTGCGAGGTGCTCTTCTGGCGGGCCAGGGCAGAGCCGGACTGCTTGCACATCGAGTTGGAGGTTGCCCCGGACAAGGCCGACCGGGCCTGTGCGGCGCTGACCGCCTCGATTGATGCTGAGTTCGCCGTCCGGTCCGAAATCCGGCCCTTGTCTCCAGGGACGCTGGTACCGCACGAGATCTTGTCCGCTGACTTTGAGGTGGTCAAACCGCGGAGCCTGTTCGGTCCGGGCGAGGACTGGAGCAAGGCCATCCTTTACTCGTGAGGTGAACGGGGCTGTGCGGTGAGCCACGCGGATGAGGTGAGCCAGGGCGGCCCGGCGGACCGGGCTGGGCTGAAGGGCAAGGTCGCCATCGTGACCGGCGCGGCCGGCGGAATCGGGTCCGCGGTCTGCGCCGCACTGGGCCGCCGGGAGGTGCTCGTGGCGGCCGTAGACACCAATGCCACCGGCCTGGCGGAGCTTGCCGCCCGGCTTTCTGGCGAGGGGTTCAAGGCCGCCTCCTACCTGGCCGATGTCACCGACCGTGCCGCGGTCGACGCCGCGGTCGGGCATATCGAAGACGACCTCGGCCCGGCCGCGATTCTGGTCAATGTGGCCGGTGTGCTGCGGACCGGCCCCATCCTCGACATCAGCGACGAGGATTGGGCAGCCGTCTTCGCCGTGAACACCACCGGCGTGCTCCATGTCTCGCGTTCGGTCGGCCGGCGTATGGCGGCACATGGGGGCGGCAGCATCGTCACGGTCGCGTCGAACGCCGGTGGCGTTCCCCGGATGAACATGGGTGCCTACGGAGCTTCGAAGGCAGCGTCGGTGATGATCACCAAATGCCTGGGACTGGAACTCGCCCGGTACGGAGTCCGCTGCAATGTGGTCTCACCCGGATCGACCGATACGGCCATGTTGCGCTCGATGTGGACTCCTGGTGACGAGCACGCCGCCGCGGAGACCTTGAACGGCTCGCTGCGCGCATACCGGGTCGGCATTCCGCTCGGCAAGCTCGCCGCGCCTTCCGACATCGCCGGCGCCGTCGTATTCCTGGCCGGCGACGAAGCGGGCCACATCACCATGCACGATCTTTATGTGGACGGTGGCGCCGCGCTGGGCGGGTGACCCGCGCGGGTTTCCCCGGCGATGGCATCACCATCTCCGGGGATCGCCTCAGCAGCGCGGCCAGGTCGAAAGCGAGTGCCAGAGACTGGCTCACATTGAGCCGTGGGTCGCAGATGGTCGTATACCGGACCCGCGGTTCGTCCTCGTCGCTTCCGGGGCCGAGGCACTCGGTCACATCCTCTCCGGTCAGCTCGACGTGGATCCCTCCTGGCCAGGTCCCCGCCTCGGCGTGCGCGCTGAAGAAACCGTTGACCTCGGCGAGGATGCTTTCCATCCGGCGTGTCTTGTGCCCGCTCCTGGAAAGATAGGTGTTGCCGTGCATAGGGTCGCACGCCCACACCACCGGGTAACCGGCCTCGCGGACGGCGGTGAGCAGCGGCGGGAGCACCGCACGGATGCGCCCGGCCCCCATGCGGGAAATGAGGGTGAGACGGCCCGGCGTCCGCTGCGGATCGAGCGCCGAGCAGATCTTCAGCACCGCATCGGGTGTGGTGGCCGGTCCCAGCTTGACTTGGATGGGATTGGCTATCCCACGCGCGAACTCGATATGGGCGCCGTCGGCCTGCCTGGTCCGCTCGCCCACCCACAGCAGGTGGGCGGAGCTGTCATACCAGCCCCCCGCGACCGGATCCGGGCGGGTCAGCGCCTCCTCCCAGGGCAGCAGCAGCGCCTCGTGGCTGGTCCACAGGTCTACCTGATGCAGCGGCGCCTGGGCGGAAAGGTCGATCCCGCATGACTCCATGAACCGCAGTGCCCGGCCGATCTCCCCGGCGATCTCCTCATACCGCCGTCCCTCGGGGCTGCTGATCACAAAATTGGTGTTCCACAGGTGGATCTGTGACAGGGCGGCGAAGCCGCCGGTCGTGAGCGCTCGCAGCATGTTGAGCGTCGACGCCGCCTGATGGTAGGCCGAGAGCAGCCGCCGCGGGTCCGGCGTGCGCGCCTGCGGCGTCGGGGCATCATCGTGCACGATGTGCCCACGGAAAGCGGGCAGCTCGATTCCGCCGATACATTCGGTGGCGGCCGACCGGGGCTTGGCAAACTGCCCGGCGATACGCCCGACCTTGACGACCGGTACACCCGTACCGTAGGTAAGGACCAGCGCCATCTGGAGAATTACCCGCAGCTTGCCGCAGATGGCATCTGCCCGCCAGTCGGCAAAAGACTCCGCGCAGTCGCCGGCTTGCAGAAGAAAGGCATGCCCACTGGCCACCTCTGAAAGCGCTGCCCGTAGCTTGTGCACCTCACCGGCAAAGGTGAGTGGTGGCAGCATGCTCAATTTCTTGATTTCCTGATCGAGTGCATGCCGGTCCGGCCATTCAGGCTGCTGTCGCGCGGGATACCCACGCCAGCTATCAGGGCGCCAGGTGGTATTGCTCACAAGGGCGATGCTGGCCTAGCCGGTACGGTGGGGCAAGGCTCGCTGCTGGGCGGATAATTAACCTGGTGAAAATGCATGACGAAGCGCGGCTGCGCTTTACCTGGTTATTGCTGTGGTGATTCGGGCACATCCGGGCACGGCCAGCGGCGTCACCGCTGAACGGCATGGAGGACTGCGGAGTGAACGGCGCGGAATTGTTCGTGCGCACGGCGCGGGAGAACGGGGTGACCGTCTTGTTCGGGTTGCCCGGATCCACCGAGGCGGCGCTGCTGGAGGCCATCCGGGCCGATGGCAGCCTGCGTTACGTGCTCGGCCTGCACGAAGGTGCGGTTGTGGCGATGGCCGACGGCTACGCCCGGGTCACCGGCACGCCCGCCGTGGCCGGGCTGCACACCAGTGTCGGCACGATGAACGGCCTGAACCAGGTGTACAACGCGTTCCGTGACCGGTCGCCGCTGGTGGTCACCGCGGGGAACAAAGACAGCACGTTACTGGCGCAGGATGGCTTTTGCGCCCTTCCGCATCTGCCGTCGCTGCTGCGCGATTACACCAAGTGGTCGTGGCAGAGCCTGTCCGCGGCGGCCGTACCGGCCGATCTCGCCCGCGCGCTGCGCGTTGCGGTGACGCCCCCCCGCGGCCCCACGTTCCTCGCCGTACCCGAGGACATGCTGCGCGAGAACGTGCCGGGCGCGGACGCGGGCCAGGGCACCGGAACGCCGGCGGATCAGGGCACCGGCACGGGCGCCCCGGTAGCCGGCCCGCACTGGCGGGCGCCACCAGTCGCCGCACCGGCGCACGAGGCGATTTCCGCCGCCGTAGACCTGCTCACCGCTGCGGAGCGGCCCGTCTTGGTGGTGGGCAGCGCGGCCACCGGCGCCGTCAGCGAACTGCGCGCGCTCACCGATGAGATACAGGCTCCTGTACTGGTCACGGAGCTCACCGACCTCGAGCAACTGCCCTTCCCGACCGGCGACGAGCGCTATGCCGGACTCTGGGGCGAAGACCCCGCAGTCCTCGACGGCTCCGATCTGGTGATGGCCGTGGGCTGCAGCGTCTTCTTTTCCTTCTCCACCGCGGCCAGGCCGGCCCTGCCCCCGCGCGCCCGCCTGATTCACGCGCACCCGGAGGCTGCCGAGATCGGCCGGGACGTGCCTGCGGACGTGGCCCTGCTCGGCGCACCGGCGGCTACGCTGGCCGCCGTCCTCGCCGCCCTGCGCGCCCGCGGCGGACTGGACGGCGCACTGCGGTGCCGGCGGGCGGAGCTGCTGGCAGCGTTGCGCCGCCGCCGGGCGGAACAGCTCGCCAGGGAACTCGCCAGCGCTCCCGCCCGGCCGCTCGCGATCGAGAGCGTCGCGGCTGAGCTGAGCCGCGTTCTGCCGGCCGGGACGATCCTGGTTGACGAGGCGGTCCGTTCGTCCCGCCCGCTGCTGCGGCACCTGAAGACGAGCGAGGCATCGGTGGTACTGCACAGCCGTGGTGGCGGCCTGGGATGGGGTGTTCCGGCAGCGATCGGCGCCAAGATCGGCCAGCCCGGCCGGCCCGTCGTCGCCGTCGTCGGCGATGGCAGCCTGCACTTCTGCGTCCAGGCCATCTGGACGGCGGTCACCGAGCGGGCCCCCGTCGTGATCGTGGTTCTCGACAACGGCGGGTATCTGGCCGTCAAAAGGGCGATCGAGAGCGTCACCGGGATCCCCTGCGATCCACGGCCGCATCCCGGAACCGACCTGCCGGGCATTGATCACCTGGCCGTCGCCCGTGGTTACGGTGCGGACGGGGTGCATGTTGACGATGTCAGGGAGCTTGGCACGGCCGTCACGGAGGGACTTGCCGCCGAGCGGACGCTCATCGTGCACGCGTGCGTTGTCCGGGTTCCCCCGTATTGAGCGGGACGGCGGTGGCGGTCTTGCGCCCGGCGGACCCGGCTCGGAAGATAACCATCCCGTGACCACTGGGAAAAGGCAGGAAGCCAGATGCAGGTGAACAACATCAGGCAGGTCGACGAATCGAGCCTCCCGGTAGGCCTGCGGTTGCTCGAACTGCTGCGTGAGCATCTGGGGCTGACCGGTACCAAGGAGGCCTGCGGTCGCGGGGAATGTGGCGCGTGCACGGTGCTGGTGGACGGCCAGCCGGTGCTGGCCTGCATCACCCTCGCCCACCGCGTCAGCGGGCAGGTCGAGACGGTGGAGGGCATCGCCGGCGAGGCAGCCGACCTGCGGGAGAGCTTTGCGGACCACGCGGCCTTCCAGTGCGGTTTCTGCACGCCCGGGCAGCTTGTCCGGGCCGTCTCCCTGCTACGTCATGGTGTGCCGCCGGACGATCGGCAGGTGCGCGAAGCCATGTCCGGCAACATCTGCCGATGCACCGGCTATCAGGGCATCATCAAAGCGATCCAGGAGACTGCGCGGGCCCGCGCCGCCCGGTCCACCGCGCACCCGGCCACCGCCACGGTCCCCTGGCCGGAGGGGAGCGGCCGGTGACGGACATCGCCGCTCACCACCCCCAGACCCTCGGCCGCCGGATACGCAACATCGAGTGGCAGGACAAGACGTCAGGCGCGGCGATCTACGCCGGTGACGTGCGGCTGCCGGGAATGCTGCATGCGGCCATCTGCCGCAGCCCGCTTCCCCATGCCCGGATACTCGCCATCGACACCGCCGCGGCCGAGAGATCCGCGGGCGTCGTCGCCATCCTGACGGCGGCCGATCTGCCGGGCCGGAAATACATCCACCACGGCGGGCCCTTGGCCGACCGGGCGGTTCTGGCGGTGGATGTCGTCCGGTTCGCCGGCGAGGAGGTTGCCGCTGTGGCGGCCGAGACGGCCGAGCAGGCTCGAACGGCTACGCGGCGGCTCCGGGTCCGGTACCGGCGGCTGCGCGCAGCGACGACGATCGCGCAGGCGCGTCACCATAGGGCACCGCGCATTCACGAGCACGCGGCCGGCAACCTCGCGCTGCGCTTCACCCACACGTTCGGCTCAGAGCCTCCCGGCCAGGCCGGCGACGTCAGCGTGACGGGGCGATACAGCTACCCCCGGCAGAATCAAGCGTGCATGGAGCCGAACACGGTTGTGGCCGACTGGGATAGGGCCGCCGAGCGCCTGCATTTGTGGGTATCGACGCAGGCGCCGTACTTCGTGCGGCTGGAAGTGGCTCATGTCCTGGGCTTGGCGCAAGAGCAGGTGGTCGTGCACCAGGTCGCTGTCGGCGGCGGATTCGGCTCCAAGTCGAAGATCTCCGAGCATGAGGCGATTGCCGCTGCGCTCGCCATGAAGGCCGGCCGGCCGGTGCGGCTTGCACTGGCCCGCGAGGAAGAGTTTCTGGCCACCAAGAGCCGGCACTACTTCGAGATAGACCTCCAGACCATGGCGACCGCGGGCGGGAAGCTGACCGGCCGCCGGGCGGCCGTCACTGTCGACAATGGCGCCTACAATCACTCCGGCCCTTCCGTGATGGGAGCAGGGACCGGCGCGATCGCGTCGCTGTACCGGATACCGTATGTCAACTTCGAAGCCAGCCTCGTCTATACCAACAGGCACCCCGGAGGCCAGTTCAGAGGCTACGGAAATCCGCAGGTCACGTTCGCCATCGAATCGCAGATGGACGAACTGGCGGACCTCCTTGGCACGGACCCGATCGAGTTGCGTCTCCGCAACGCCAACCAGCCGGGAGACGTGACCCACGCGGGTTACCGGCTGGAGTCCGCGGGCCTGACCGAATGCCTGGAGACGGCGCGGGACGCTATTGAGTGGCCGGGGAAAAGGCGGCAGCTCACCGGGTCCGGCCGGGGCGTGGGTATCGCGGTCGCGATCCAGGCGTCCGGTGCTTATGTATACCCGGGCGCCAACCGCAGCAGCGCTGGTGTGGAGATCGGCCCGGGCGGCGACGTGCTGGTCCGGTTCGGCGGCGCCGATGCCGGCACCGGGCAGCGCACCGTGCTCGCCCAGATAGTCGCCGCAGAGCTGTCCATCCCTGTGCATTCGGTCCGCGTCCTGATGATGGAGTCGGACCTGACTCCCACCGACCTTGGCGCATGGTCTAGCCGGGGGACGTACATGGGCGGCCACGCGGCGCGGAACGCCGCCCGGGAAGCCGTGCGGGAGCTGCGGTCGCGCGCTGCTGGGCTCGCGGGAATGGCGGCAGGTGATATCCGCATCGAGGGCGGCCGGATCAGCGGCGGTGATGTCTCGTGGGATTTTGCGGAGTTCATCGCGCTCACTGGCTCGGTGGCGGTGACCGGGGAGTACATCGCCGGGACCGAGGAGCCCGATTTCCGGACCGGTCAGGGCAATATTTCGGGGGCTTACTCGTTCGCCGCGCACGCGGTCGAGGTGGAGGTGGATCACCTTACCGGGAAGGTTCAGGTTCGTGATTACGTCGCCGCGCATGACTCGGGCCGGATTCTCAACCCGCTGCTGGCGGAAAGCCAGGTGATCGGCGGTGTCGCCATGGGCCTCGGCGCGGCGCTGCGGGAGGAGCTGATCTATTCCGGCGGACGTATGGTCAACCCGGGGTACGCGTATTATCCGCTTCCGCGGGCCGCCGATGTCCCGGTGATCCGCCCGATCTTCGTCCACACCGACGATCCGAATGGCCCGTACGGGGCGAAGGGCATCGGGGAGATCGCCATCGTCCCGGTCGCGGCGGCCGTGGCCAACGCCGTCGCCCACGCGGTGGGGGTACGCATCCGGAATGTGCCGCTGACGCCGGACAAGGTGCTGACCGGCGTGCTGGCCCGGGAGAACCGGCGGCCACGGCGTTACCACCTGTGGCGGCGCCCGCAACGATGGCAGGCCGAGATAGTGCGGCGCGCCTATCCTCTCGGGTTCGAGGCGATCCTGGACCGGCTCGGCACGCGCCTGGCGCGTCGCCGGCCGGCCTCAGAGATCCATGCCCTCCGTATCCCCGCAGACATCGCCGCCGCCGCCGCGGCCCTGCGCGAGCCAGGCACTCTTCCGCTTTCCGGCGGCACCGATCTGCTGGTCGCCGCCTCTCAAGGGGTCAGGTACGGCGATACGGCTGTGGACCTCACGCTGCTCCCGGAACTCGGCCACGATGCTATGACCGGCGACGGCATCTGGCGGATTGGCGCAGAGGTGCGGCTTGCCAGCCTGGAACGCGAAGACCCGGACACAACTCCGTTCGGGGTCGTGGCAGCCGCGGTACGGACGATCGCGTCGCCGCAGATCCGACAGATGGCCACGGTCGCGGGGAACCTCTGCCAGCAGAACCGCTGCTGGTTCTACCGCAATGGCTTTTCTTGCTACCAGCGCGGCGGCCCCACGTGCCCGTGTTATGCCGTGCGCGGTGACCATCGCTTTTACCATGCAGCGACCGGAGCGCACCGCTGTCAGGCGGTGACCCCATCCGATCTCGCGACCGTATTCACAGCCCTCGGTGCCGACGTGATCGCCGCCGGCGCCGGGCTACCTCAGCGCATCCCGGTCGCCGGCTTTTACCGTGGGCCCGGCGAGACGTCGCTTCGCCAGGGCGAGTTCCTTACCGCGGTGGAGGTGCCGGCCAGCGCCTTCGGCACGGTCAGCGCGTTCGAGAAGCTCAGCTTGTGGGCCGGCGATTTCGCCATCGTGTCCGCGTGCAGTTCCATCACCACAACGGCCGGCCGGATCTCGGCGGCTCGTGTCGTCGTGGGAGCCCTGGCGCCCAGGCCGTTGCGCCTGCGGGATGTGGAACGTGCGCTCGCCGGGCGCACGCCGCCCGGCCGGCAGCAGCTCATGGAGATTGCCAGCGCCTGGACCGGGCGTGCGCACCCGCTGCCGGGCAACCGCTGGAAGGTGGACGCGGCTGCGGGCCTGGTGTTCAAGACCCTTGAGCGCTGTCTTGGGTGACCACGGAAAGGCCGGGCTGAGAGCCCGGCGGGGCACGAGCGAGAGGAATCAAGCGATGGACACCCCGGAAGGCCCCGCGAGCGGGGCACGCCGGATTGATGACCGGACCGGGGCACGCCGGATAGATGGCCGCTGGGCCGTTGGCGCGCTCACCGGGGCGGCCCGCCGCGCGATGAGCAACGGTGCGTCATCCCGGGCCGGGCAGCTCAGGACGGCAGTGATGGCCTGGTCTTACCGCCTCGCCGAGACCTCTCAGCGTTGCCGCCACCAGGTCTATGGCGGAATGTACCTGTTCGGGCTCACGCCCTGGGACCGGCCGGCGCCGAATCCCTGGCTGGTCGCTACGGTGGGGCAACCGGTGGCTCCGCCCGGCCACGCGCTCGAACTCGGCTGCGGCACCGGGACCAACAGCATCTACCTGGCCCAGCAGGGCTGGAACGTGACCGCGGTAGACATGGTGGGAAAAGCGCTCGCCAGCGCCCGCCGGAAAGCCGGGGCGGCGAACGTTCAGCCCCGCTTCATCAAGGGTGACGTCACCCGGCTAGCGGAACTCGGCCTGTCCGCCCAGTACAACCTGTTGTTCGACATTGGCTGCTTTCATGCCATTCCGGTGGCCCGGAGAGATGATTATGTGAAAAGCGTGTCCGCGGTCGCGGCACCCGGGGCCGTGCTTCTTCTCATCGGCCAATTCGCCAGACCTGCCAGGGATCGCCGCAATGCGGGCGTGACGCCGGACGAGGTCCGGCAGCGCTTCACCGGGTGGGAGCTGGTCAGCTCGGAGCGGATGAAGCCTGAGCCGTTGCGTGGTGGGCGGCCAGATCAGGCGGCCGTCTGGTTCGATATATGGCATTATCAGCTACGCTGGCCAGAGTCCGCGCCTGCCATTTCCTGAAGGCGGGGGCACGCGATACCTCAATTCACACCCGATACGGCCGGGCAGGAGGCTTGCGTGGCCACGAAAATCTCGCATATGTATATCTGGGTCGAAGACCAGGACCGGGCTCTGGCTTTCTATACCAAAAAGCTGGGATTTGAGATCCGTGATGACGTACGGATGGGCGGCCGGCGCTGGCTTACCGTGGGTCCTCCCGGGCAGCCTGACCTCAGGCTGGCCCTGACCGCGATGTCGGCGCTCGAACCAGGCGCGGCGGCAGCGGTACGGGACATGCAGGCCAAAGGCACCGTCAACGGAGGCGGCATGACCACGCATGACTGCCATGCCACCTACCGGGATCTGCTGGCGAAGGGAGTCAGCTTCGTTCAGGAGCCGGCCGACCGTCCCTACGGGATTGAGGCCATCTTCGAAGATGACTCCGGAAACCTGTGGGGCGTCGTCGAGTTCCGGGCGCCCTTAGCGCATCACCCGGCTCCCCACCCAGGGGGCCGGTGTGTTTCGTGAGACGCCGATGGGTGCACCCCGGATGGCAGGAGGATGGAACGTGAGAGTCGCTCGCTTCATAACCGCATCGGCCATGGCCGGCCTGACCTTACTGACCGTGATCCCGGCCTCAGCTGGGACGGCGGGGGTGCGGGTCAGCGGGATACGGTTCGTTGCACACTTCGACTTCAGTCTGGGCCAAACGCCAGAGAACATCGCGCTCGAGCCGGACGGCTCGGCGGATGTGACATTCTCCGAGGCAGCTCAGGTGGCTCAGGTGTCATCCGATGGCCAGGTGCGTCTTCTGGCCCAGCTACCTGACCCAGCCCAGGCAAGCTGCCCGATCAGCGCGGGTACTCCTGGCGTGCATGCGATCACCTCTGGGATCGTCCGCGATAGCAACGGCACGCTGTACACGTTGCTGTGCGCCGGGACCGCTGATCTGCAAGGCATCTGGCGGCTCGACCCGTCCGGCCCGGTTCGCGTCGCTGCGCTTCCCGCCTCCGGATTCCCCAACGGCATGGCGCTTGATGAGAGCCACGGTTTCATCTACGTCACCGATTCCATCCTGGGTACCGTGTGGCGGGTGTCGCTGGCGGACGGTTCGGTCATACCGTGGGCGGTCGGCCCCCAGCTCGCACCGGACGGCTTTTTCGGCGCTAACGGCCTCAAACTGCATGACGGCGCGGTCTGGGTGACGAACACCGAGCAGGGCACGCTGCTGCGCATTTCCATCGAGCCCGACGGCACCGCTGGGCCGATCCAGACCGTGGCGACCGGTTTGCCCGGCATCGACGACATCGCCTTTACCGGGAGCAGGCCGTGCGCGCCGGTTCTGGCCGCCATCAGCCCGTCAAGCCAGTTGGTGCTGATCCAGCCGGATGGCGGTGAGCAAGTGCTCCTCACCGCAGCCGACGGGCTGTCCAATCCCTCTGCCGTGGCGGTCCGGGGTGACAGCTTCTACGTGACCAGCGCCGCATACTTCACCAGGACCGATCCCAATCTCCTGCAAGGATCAGCCGTCCACCAACTGGAAGAGTCCAGCCGCGTTGCCTCCCATGACCTGGCCGGCAAGATCGGCTGGCAGGCCAAGTTCTGACACCAACTTCAACGCGCGGCTGGGCGGGAAGGGCACCGGTGGCCCGTCGGTGCCAAAGCAAAGCCGCCCGGCTCCTACGGTGTCGAGCGCCAGGCGCAGCGGGCGCACGCCGAAGGTCACCGTGTCGAGGAAGAGCTGAGCGACGAAGGTTGACGGCGGCCGGCTCAGCTCGACCTTGCCCCACGGCCCGAGCTGGACGGCATGGCGCAGCTCGTGGCCGAAATCCAGCCTGGCGGACACCATGCAGATGGCGCCGCCCGCATGCGAGCACAGCAGCCGGAGACCCGGGTAACGCTCGAAGGTGCCGGTGAGGATGAAGCGGGCCAGCGTCAGGGTCATATCCAGCGGACGGCCGCACAACTCGCCGAGCCGGTAGGCCTGCATGTGCTCGTCGCCGGCAACGGTGGTGCCCGGGTGCACGAAGACCGGGATCTCCAGTTCTTCCACGGTTTCCCAGAAGAGCGCGGGCACTGCGTCCAGGTACTGACCACGGTCACTGGTGGGGATCGCCAGGCCCACGAGGCCCAGCTCACTGGCCGCCCGGGCCGCCTCAGCCGTGTGCTCGATGCCGCGCCACGGCGTCACAGAGCCGAGGCCGGCGATGCGGCCGGGATTATCCCGCATCAGGCCGGCCACGAAATCGTTGTACTCCCGGGCCGAACGTATATCACCGAGGTCGCGGGGGCCATACCAGATGTGCGGGTCAGAAATCACCGTGACGTCGATGCCCGCTTCGGCCTGGCGTTCGAAGACATAGTCTACTGAGAATAGATCTGCCGGAATGCCCGCCCCGGGGTTCCAGCTTGGCGGGAACAGGTGGCTGTGCGCATCCACGATCACTGCGGCCTCCTAATGACGCGGGATATATTATCCGTTGGCCGGGCGCTCGCCATCTGGACATTAAGCGTACAATTAGTTAGCATCGGGCCCAGCGGTGGCCCAAGCTGGTTGCCGGACAATAGAAGTCATTGTCTGGGGAGGTACGCATGCGCTGGGCCGATTTCGAGGCAGAGCAGCCTGAGCTGGCGGAACTGGGTAAGAAGAAGCTGGGTGTCTTCGGACTCGTAATGATCGGGACAATCCGGCTGGATGGAACCGCACGGCTGAGCCCGGTCAACCCGCACTTCTGGGAAGACGACCTGTATTTTTCCCTGGCGGCGTCCTCCCGCAAGGCCGGCGATCTGCTCCGGGATGACCGCCTGCTCGTGCACAGTGTGCCTGGCCACCGGGACGGCCGCGACGGCGAGTACAAAGTCCGCGGGCGGGCGATTCTGGAGCCGGACACCGGCACACAGTCGAGGTTCGCCAAAATGATCAAGGAACTCTACGGATGGGGCCCGGAACCAGGTACATTCCGCCTGTTCCGGATGGACGTCGAAGACGTCACGTTTATAGACCGGGAGAAGTCCACCGATCAATTGCACCCCGACATCACCCGCTGGCCCGGCTGACGATCGCAGGCGAAGTGCGGGGATAGCCTTGGCCGCCAGCGACTCACCCGGGCCGCCCGGCACATGCGCAGGCCAGCGCCCTGACGTTGCAGGGGTGTCCAGGTGGCTAGGCTGGCCTTGCGGGTATCCAGCCGAGCTGCCGCGCCATGGCGAGGTCGTCGCGCAGGGCATCGTGCTCCGCCACCTTTCCGTCCCTGATGCGGAACATATGCACCGCCCGGGAGTGGAAACTGCGGCCAGTGGCCGGGAACTCTACCGCATCTCTGCCCGGCGCCCCGGGCACGATAAACGGGCCATGCTGTCGAGCATGAAAAGTCACGTAGAGCGCGACACGGTCCCCATCTACATATGATTGATGAATGTCAAATTTGAGATCCGTGAACGCACGATGGAGCCATTGTATCGTTGACCTGAACGCGGCCGGCCCGCGTTGCCGGGTGGCTTCCGGGGTATCCCCGCCTTGGTGATCCCAAAAGTCGGCTGTCACGTTCGCATCAGCGGAGCCGAGGTCGCCAGAGGCGACTATTGCCAGGTTCTCGCGAGCCAGTCGTTCTGCTTCGGCCCGGCTTGGCGGCTGGTTGGGCATCACGTCTCCTTAATATGGGCGGCGAGCGGACGAAGACGGCGGTGACTTGAGCTTGAGCCACCACCGCGCCAGAGTGTCCGCGAGGTGTAAGCTAACCACTTTGTCCAGATCATGCTTGCCATGGCTCAGCTCGGCCGTCAAGTTCGAATTCATGTGGCTGTTATCGTGCGACCGGTTGACACAATGACTGCAGATGTATTCGAATGCCGTGATGAGTCCTTATCTCGTGCGGAGATGACATGGGCGCAGAGCCGAGACCCGACCAGGTCAGCCCGAGGATTGCCAGTTCTCGGGAGACAGGTCATAAGACCGTGCCAGCTCCTGATTGGCATCCGCAATTGGCGAGCATTCACTCAGCCATTGCTGCCATTGTCTCCGGGCTTGATTCGGCCGAAACGCAGAGTGGCCACGCGCTGGCTGAGCGGCTGCGCGCCTCGGTTCTCCGGCCCCTCAGCGCGGTGCTGGATGATTTGACGCCAGCCGGATACCAGGCCGGCGCCGTCCGCGACAGTAGCCCGGCCGATCTGGACGAGCAGATATTCGATCTCGCGATCAGCGCACTGAGCTTGATTTCCAGGCCCGGCGTGCCCGCCGCGGTAGGCGAAGCAGCCGCTGGGCTGGCCGATCTTGCCCTGCGAGGTCCTCAGGCGCCCGAGCAGGATCTCGAGGTACGCAAGGAAAAGCTCTCCCGTGTCCTGGCTGGCATTTCGCCCCGCGTCGTGGTGCTGGCGGATGGGCCGTATATGGCCACCAATGTCCCGCAGATCGTGGACTGGCTCGGCGTTCCGATAGAGCTGCCCGCTCACGTAGCGCTGTGCCGGTGTGGGGTTTCCGCGATCAAGCCCCTCTGCGACGGATCACACGCCCGGACCGGCTTCACCGATGCCGCGGCCGGCGAACGCCCCCCTGACCGGCGCGACGCCTACCCGGGCCCGGCCCTGACCGTGCATGACAACCGTGGGCTCTGCTCGCAATCGGGGCTTTGCTCCCAACGGCTCAGTGCCGTCTTTCATGCCGGGGAAACGCCGTTCGTAACTCCCAGCGCTGGCCGGCTGGATGAAATCGTACGGGCTGTCCGCGAGTGCCCGTCCGGAGCGCTCAGCCTTGGTATCGACGGCCAGGAGGCGAGGGAGGTGGTCGACCAGGCCGGCCGCCCGCCACGAATCGAAGTCTCCAAGGACGGGCCTTACCGGATCACTGGCGGCGTGCGTCTCCTCGACGGCCAGTACTGCGCGGTGCCGCGTTATGCCGGAGCCTCCCTGGAGCACTACAGCCTCTGCCGATGCGGCCAGTCCCGCAATATGCCTTTCTGCTCCGGCCAGCACCTCGAGGTCCATTTCGGCGACCCGGTAGCCGACCGCGAGCGGGTGCCCACGCTCTTTGAATGGGCGGGCGGGTTTCCCGCACTCACCCGGCTCACCCGCCGCTTTTACGAGACGTATGTCCCCGCTGACCCGCTGCTTGGCCCGCTCTTCGCCCGGATGGGACCCGATCATCCCGAGCGGGTGGCCGCCTGGTTTGCCCAGGTGTTCGGCGGCCCCGGCGTGTACAGCGGGCAGTACGGCGGGTTCACGGCCATGATGACCCGGCATCTGCACCGGCAATTCAGCGAGGCGCAGCGGGCTCGTTTCGTGGCGTTGCTCTGCCGGTCCGCGGACGACGTCGGCCTGCCAGCCGACCCGGAGTTCCGTGGCGCGTTCGTCGCGTACCTGGAGTGGGGATCCCGGATCGCGCTGGAGACGTCCCGGCCGGGCGCACGTCCGCCGCGGAACATGCAGATGCCCCTATGGGGGTGGATCCGTGACGCGGTGCCCGGCTCACGGCCACCGTCGTTCACCCAGCACGAGAAGAGGCCGCAACTCGCCGTTCCCGGCCCCGGCGAACCGGTGAGATTCGCTGTTCACATCAGGCCCCAGTTCAGGCGGATGGACCGGCGGGCGATGTCCTATGCGTTCGACCTCTGGGACGCGGCATCGGTTCGCACCCACGCCAAGCAGATTCTGGCCCGGATCGAGGATGGCACCATGCCTGTCGACGGAGCGTGGCCGGCCGAGGCAGTCGAGCTGCTTCGCCGATGGATAGCCAGTGGAATGCCCGACTAATGCCCGACTAAAGAGAAGACCACGTTCGATGAGCATCCCGGCGATCGCCCCTTATCCCATGCCAACCGCAGCGGAGTTGCCTCGTAACCAGGCCCGGTGGGTCTGCGATGCGTCACGTGCGGCCCTCCTCATCCACGACATGCAACGCTACTTCATCAAGTTCTTCCCGCCCGATCACCAGCCGGTAACCGACCTGATGCGTAATGTTGCCGCCTTGCGAGCGGGCGCGGTGGCGGCTGGGGTACCCGTGATTTACACGGCCCAGCCCGGAGGGATGACCAGGGAGCAAAGAGGCCTGCTCCATGACATCTGGGGCCCGGGCATGAGCTCTGATCCATATGAAAGACAGATCGTGCCGGAGGTTGGCCCCGCAGCGTCAGATACCGTTATCGATAAATGGCGTTACAGTGCGTTCGCCCGCTCCAATCTCCGCGAGATCCTGCATCGTCTCGGCCGCGACCAGTTGATCATCTGCGGGGTATATGCGCACGTGGGCTGCCTGATCACAGCCTGCGACGCATTCACCAATGATGTCCAGGCCTTCCTGGTCGCGGACGCCATCGCCGACTTCACGCCCGAGTACCATCAACTGGCTTTGAAGTACGCAGCCGAACGTTGCGCGGTGACCTTGCCAACCGAAACAGTGGTCGCCAGCCTCTCGCCCGCGTTCCGCTGAGATACATCCCAAGGATCCGCTGGAATAGCACGGCGAGGCTCCACCGGATGAAACAGCTTGGCGAGACTCCGGCGGAATGCGCCACCGGCCAGATATCACCGGCCGATACGGCACTGACCAGGCCACGGCCGCGCTTCGTACCCGGCAGGGCGGGCTTGTTACTGGCCTACCGTCCGGGGCCGCTCACGTCCTGTGAGCGCTGGCCTTTGCGCAGCCGCCACCCGGGCTTGTAGACCCCAAGGAATGCGTTGATGATGAGCAGCCCGCAAATGATCGGCCACGACGACAGGATTCGGCTGCGCTGACCCCCGGTCAGCGGCTGCGTCGAATGCCCCAGCGCGGTGGCGGCCGCACCGGCAATCCTGGGGTAGATCGTGAGGCCGATGAAGATGGTCACCACCACCGTGATCAGCAGTTTGATGGCCACCCACCAATATCTGGTGAGGCCCCACGGCGACACCAGCGCTTGGGTCACTCCGGCTGCGACGGCCACGATGGCAAGCGGTATGACCAGCCATGTGGTGATCATCTGTGCGGCCGGGTACATCGTCGCGGCGGCTGTCCCGTTTGCGCCCGCCGCCGTGAGTGCGAGCACGGCCAGCGAACTGCCCAGAAAGCCGAAGGCGGCGGAAAGGTGGACGACCAGTAATGGCTTACGCCACGCCGGGCTCAGCCGCCATTCTTGCTGGTGATCACTGGCTGGGGCGGCAGCCTTGTCAGTCACCCCCGATTGTGCTGCCGCCGGTTGGCCCTGTACAGACATTCGAACCTCCAGGAGGTTGAGATCATTTCAGTGAGCGTTCGACTGCGGAGCGTGGGGTGCTCCCGTGCCCACCTTACGCCTGCCTCTGCCTGGCGTCCAAAGCTTGCACCTGGCACTGCGGGCCTCTCTGCCGTAACGCATACCGGCCGGTCCCTCGTGTGCGGCCGGTACAGTGCCGCCCAGGCCCCTGGCCGTCCGAACCGTTTGCCACATCTGTCATCTTGCTGAAAAGAAACCTTTAAGGTTTGCTGGATCCCTGGCCTCGCCCACCGAAAGTCGATGACGAGATTATCGGGGAACGTGCCTTGGCGCTGTCCCGCGGCTGGAGCATCTTCCGTTCCTGGCGGTAAGGAGAGCCGTCTGCCATGTGCTGAGCCGAAAATCACCTGATCTGCCGCTAGCCGTAGTTTTGCCATTCCCATTCCCAGGCAGGTCGATGACGTCGCGGCCGGCTTGCCCTCGGTAGTCGCGCAGCATAGAATGCGAATTGCGCGGCTGCGGTTAGTCCTGGAATATTCGGCTCCCCTTATGTGCAGGCAGCGGGAGGTGGTCGAGTGATCCAGCCATTGCAGTTTGCATTGCTCGGCCTTGGTGCCGGTGCAATGTACGCATTGCTTGGCCAAGGTCTCGTTTTGATCTACCGTGGCTCGGGTGTCCTCAATCTGGCTCATGGCAGCTCCGCGATGGTGGCTGCGTATCTTTATAACACCCTGCATATAGATCATGCCTGGCCGGTCACCGCCGCTGTGCCGGCCTCGGTAGCCGCGGCGGCGGTCATCGGTGTCCTCACGGATCAGTTGCTGCTCCGGCGGCTCCGGCATACTTCTCAGCTTGCGCGGTTGATCGGCGTACTCGGCGTCCTGCTGGTGACGCAGTCGATCGGGACACTGTTGTGGGGTGCGACGCCGGTAATCGTACTCCCCATTGTCCCCTCGCGCCCTGTTGATATTTTCGGCGTCACGGTCGGCAGCGACCGGCTGTGGCTGCTAGGGATTGCGTTTGCTTGGACGGCGGTGCTGACCTTCATCTGGCGTCATACGCGCGCGGGGTGGATCGCCGAGGCGGTGGCAGAGAACCAGCGAGGTGCGGCGGCGCTGGGCTGGTCCCCCGAGCTGGTTTCGGCGCTCACCTGGGTGGCCGGCTCGGTCCTCGCGGGCCTGGCCGGGATCCTTATCTCGCCGATCACGCAGCTTAGCGTTCCCACCCTGGTACTGCTTGTGGTGCCAGCACTTGCGGCAGCGCTCCTCGGCCGGTTCAGGTCTTTTCCGCTCACGTTGCTCGGCGGGCTGATCATCGGCGTGTGCCAGGCCGAGGCAGACAACTATGTGCATATCACCGGGTCCTCCGATGCACTCCCTTTCATACTGATCGTCGTCGTCATGGTGCTGCGGGGATCGTCCCTGCCCATGCGCGGCTACGTCTTTGACCGCGTCCCCGAGGCTGGGCTCGGGCGAATCGACCCGCGTCTTCTCGTGCCGGTCTTCGCCGTCGGCATGCTCGTGGTCAGCCTTGTGCCCTCAGCCAATTGGCTGAGTGCGATTACCGCTACCTTCTCTGCCGCGATTGTCCTGCTTTCACTGGTCGTTTTGCTCGGTTATGCCGGGCAGCTATCCCTGGCCCAGTACGCAATAGCGGGAATAGCGGCGCTTGTTGCCGCCAGGCTGGTGGCGGCACAGCGGTGGCCATTCGCGCTCGCACTACTCACCGGAATGGTGGTGGCCACCGTTGCGGGTCTGATTTTCGCTTTGCCAGCCCTGCGGACCCGTGGCGTTAACCTCGCGGTCGTCAGCCTGGGCCTGGGCCTGACGGTGCAGGCGGTCGCGTTCAACAACGCCAGTCTTGCGGGCTCGAACGGAGGGATTGCCGTCGGCGGCATCAGCTTGCTGGGCTGGAACATCAATCCGTCGATTCACCCGGGCCGTTACGCGGCAGTGGTATTCGTCCTGTTCATGGCTTGCTCACTCGGGGTAGCCAATATTCGCCGAAGCCGGTCCGGTCGCAGGCTGTTGGCGATCCGCGCCAATGAGCGGGCTGCTGCGGCGTCGGGCATAGGTGTGCTGTCCGCCAAGCTCTATGCGTACGCGATAGCCGGAGCACTCGCCGGTCTGGGTGGAGTGCTGATTGGCTTCCAGTCTACCAGTGTGACTTTCGGCGCTTTTGATCCACTGACCTCAATTGTCGCGGTCGGGCAACTGGTCATCGGCGGGGTTGGATATGTCGCCGGAGCCCTATGCGGCGCGTTGCTTTCTCCGCAATCTGGTGCGTCACTTATCGCATTGCACTGGCAGCGGATCGACCAGTACCTGCCGATTGCTGGCGGCGCCGGCCTGATTCTCACACTCGTCACCAATCAGGGCGGCATAGTTGGCAGTTGGCTGCGCTTGCTGCGGCCCCCGGCCGGAAGCATTCACCGATTGCGTCCCGCTGCTCAGCTGTCGTCAGGCGAGGTCAGGTCACCGGACCGGGTACCGCCGCTGTCGCTGGTAGCGGAGGGCATCACCGTCAGGTACGGCCGCGCGGTTGCCGTGGATGGCGTCGATCTGAAGGCAGCGCCGGGGGAACTCATTGGCCTCATCGGCCCGAACGGTGCGGGCAAGACGTCGCTGATAGACGCGCTCACCGGTCTAACTCCGTACTCAGGGCGCGTTCAGCTTGGCGGCACCAACGTTGACTCGTGGCCGGCTAACCGCCGTGCGAATGCTGGGCTGGTCCGCACTTTCCAGGCACTCGAGCTTTTCGAGGGCATGACGGTGCTTGAGAACCTGCAAGCATCCGGTAAGCCCGCCGCGCGTTTCTCGCCAGTCACGGACCTCATCAAGCCGCGGCATGACGTGCTGGCGCCGATAGCCGTCGCCGCACTTCGCAAGCTTGGTCTGGACGGGATCCTTGATCGGCTGCCCAGCGAACTCTCACTCGGCCAGCGAAGACTGGTAGGGATCGCGCGCGCTCTGGCCATGGAGCCATCGGTTCTGCTGCTCGACGAGCCGGTCGCCGGCCTGGATTATCGCGAATCGGCGGAGGTCGCCACCCTGGTGTGCTGGCTGGCGACGGAATTGGGCATGGCCGTGCTGATCGTGGAGCATGACATGGACTTTCTGATGGGCGTCTCGGATCGCGTCGTCGTAATTGATTTTGGCGTAAAGATAGCTGAAGGTACGGCCGCTGAGATTCGCCGCCATCCGAAGGCTGCCGTCGCGTATCTGGGCACGAATGTTACCGAAACCGCCGAGACAGCAGCCAGCGGAAACCACCCCGACCCGGAGCAGGCGCCATGACTGCCCTGATCGAAGCGCGCCAGCTATCAGTGGGCTACGGCACCACTTCCGTCGTGCACGAACTGAGCCTGGAGATTCACCGGGGCGAAATCGTCGGCATTCTTGGTCCTAACGGGGCAGGCAAGACGACGGCCCTGCTCGCACTGGCCGGAGAACTACCCATTATCGCTGGCGCGTTGCTGTGGAAGGGCGGCGCAGCACCGCTGCCTTTGCACAAGCGAGCACGCCAGGGCCTCACGCTGGTGCCCGCTGAACGCGCGGTATTCAACCATCTGACGGTACGGCAGAACCTGCAAATCGGCCGCAACTGCGATCTCCAGAAAGCGTG
>Ga0070730_10000594_pt1 | contig 40275 bp, 43 predicted proteins | sample Coa_R1_3_FD_66447 | JGI IMG/M metagenome (GOLD analysis project Ga0070730, IMG submission 66447) | Surface soil microbial communities from Centralia Pennsylvania, which are recovering from an underground coalmine fire - Coalmine... | ecosystem: Environmental > Terrestrial > Soil > Unclassified ...
CCGAGCCGTATGAACGTCGGTCAGATTCTGGAGACGCACCTGGGCTGGGCGGCGCATCTCCTGGGCTTCGACGCCAAAACGCCCGTCTTCCAGGGCGCCGACGAAACGGAGATCGGCGTGTTGCTGCGTCTCGCGGGCCTGCGCTGGGCGGCCGATAGCCTGAAGCTCGACGTCCGGCCGCCGGAGCTCGACTCCGCGCGCGTCGACCAGATCGTCACCGACCTGCGGAAGCTGCCGTCGACGAACGGCGGCCGTCCCGACATCGGCACGTCCGGTGTGGAGCTGCTCGGCAGCCGGAACGTGTCGGCGGAGACGCGCGAGCTGTACCACCAGTTCGTGGATTTCCTCAAGTTCGCCGGCAAGGAGCTGGCGGAGCGCGAGCTGGCGCAACGGCGCATCGAGCAGGAGATGCACAACGCCCGGCTCGAGACGGCGGACGAGAAAGACAAGGCACCGCTCAAGACGGGACTCAAAGAGACCGAGAAGTTCCTCGGCAAGGACAAGCCGGCCGACGTGCTGGAAGCGACGGGACGGCCCGCGCTCGCCGCGCTGTTCGGCGCGAAGTCCGAGGCCGACGTCGACGCGGCGGCGGTGGAGCTGCTCGCGGCGGCCGGGATGTCGCCGGTCGGCAAGTGCCGGCTGCGCGACGGCCGCTCGGGCGAGCTGTTCGCGTCCGAGGTGACGGTCGGGTCGATCTACATGATGAAGCTGTCGCACCTCGTGGACGACAAGATTCACGCCCGCTCCATCGGGCCGTACTCGCTGGTCACGCAACAGCCGCTCGCCGGTAAGGCGCAGTTCGGCGGCCAGCGGTTCGGCGAAATGGAAGTGTGGGCGCTGGAGGCATACGGCGCCGCGCACACGCTGCAGGAGATTCTCACCGTCAAGTCGGACGACGTGAACGGCCGCAGCCGCGTGTACGAGGCGATCGTGAAAGGGCAGAACCTGCCGAAGCCCGGGATCCCGGAGTCCTTCAACGTGCTGGTGAAGGAGCTCCAGGCGCTCGGATTGAAGGTGACGCTCGGCACTACCGAAGACGTGGAGGAATAAGTGATCGATTTCCGTAGCGGCGGAGCGGCTGGGGGTGGCCACGACACCAAGACCACCAACTTTGACTATATCCAGATCCGGATCGCCTCTCCCGAGGAGATCCGCGGCCCCAAGGACTCCAAGGAGCGCGAGCGCCTGGAGCTCCAGGGCCAGCGCACGTGGTGGTCGTGGGGCGAAGTCACCAAGCCCGAGACCATCAACTACCGGTCCTTCAAGCCGGAACGGGATGGCTTGTTCTGCGAGCGCATCTTCGGTCCGGTCAAGGACTGGGAATGTCACTGCGGCAAGTACAAGCGGATCCGCTATCGCGGCGTGATCTGCGATCGCTGCGGCGTCGAAGTCACGCTGTCGAAGGTGCGGCGCGAGCGCATGGGCCACATCGAGCTCGCGGTGCCGGTGGCGCACATCTGGTTCTTCAAGACGCTGCCGTCGCCGATGGGCAACCTGCTCGACATGACGCTGCGCGATCTCGAGCGCGTCATTTACTACACGAACTACGTCGTTATCGAGCCGGGCGAGCAGGAAGTGCAGGAGCGCGAGCTGCTCGATGAGGACCGCTTTCTCGAGCTGCGCAACAAGGCGAAGGCCGAGGGCGACACGGCGTTCCGCGCCGACATCGGCGCGCCGGCGATTCGCTCGCTGCTCGAGCGCATCAACGTCGACAAGCTCGCCGACGAGCTGCGTGAGTCGGTCGCGGGCGAGACGAGCCAGCATCGCAAGAAGCAGATGCTGAAGCGGCTCAAGATCGTGGACGCGATGCGCAACTCCGGCAACGCGGGCGAGCAGCGCAACGACCCGCGCTGGATGATCCTGGACGTCGTGCCGGTGATTCCGCCCGACCTGCGGCCGCTCGTGCCGCTCGACGGCGGGCGCTTCGCCACATCCGATCTGAACGATCTCTACCGGCGCGTGATCAACCGCAACAACCGGTTGCAGAAGCTGATTCTGCACCGCGCGCCCGAAGTGATCTTGCGCAACGAAAAGCGCATGCTGCAGGAAGCGGTCGACGCGCTGTTCGACAACGGCCGCCGCTCCAAGGCGATTCGCGGGCGCGGCAAGCGGCCGCTCAAGTCGCTGTCCGACATGCTGAAGGGCAAGCAGGGCCGGTTCCGCCAGAACCTGCTCGGCAAGCGCGTGGACTACTCGGGCCGCTCGGTCATCGTGGTCGGCCCCGAGCTGCGGCTGCACCAGTGCGGCCTGCCGAAGGCGATGGCGGTCGAATTGTTCAAGCCCTTCATCATTCACAAGCTCGTCGAGAAGGGCATCGCCGAGACGGTGAAGCGGGCGAAAAAGATCGTGGAGAAGGAGTCGCCGGAAGTGTACGAGATCCTCGAGGAGATCATCGAGGACCATCCGGTGCTCCTGAACCGCGCGCCGACGCTGCACCGCCTGGGCATTCAGGCGTTCGAGCCGGTGCTCGTCGAGGGTAAGGCGATCCGGATCCACCCGCTCGTCTGCGCCGCGTTCAACGCGGACTTCGACGGCGACCAGATGGCCGTGCACGTGCCGCTCTCGTTCGAGGCGCAGCTCGAGGCGCGGCTGCTGATGATTTCGTCGAACAACATCCTGAAGCCGTCCGACGGCCGGCCGGTGGCGGAACCCAGCCAGGACATGGTGCTGGGATGCCACTTCCTGACCAAGGAGCCGGCGAGCTTCGAGGAGCGCGTGAAGACCGCGCCACGTTTCGGGTCGATCGCGGAGCTCGAGATGCAGCTCGCGCTGAAGCGGCTCGATTATCACTCGCCGGTGCAGTGGTGGCATGACGTGACGAAGCGCTGGATCGGGACGACGGCGGGCCGGGCGATCTTCAACAGCATCGTGCCGGCGAATCTCGTCCGCGATCTGGGCTACCAGAACAAGACGATGCGGAAGAAGGATCTCTCCGAGCTGGTGTTCGAGAGCTATCGGCGCGCCGGGCTGGCGCCGACGGTGCAGTTCCTCGACCAGCTGAAGGAGTTCGGCTTCCGCTACGCCACCATGGGCGGCGTCTCGATCGGCGTGGCCGACCTCGAGATTCCGGCCGAGAAGGCGCCGCTGCTCCACGACGCCGAAGCGCGCGTCGAGCGGTTCCAGCGGGCGTATGCGACCGGCCAGATCACCTTCGGCGAGCGCTACAACAAGGTGATCGACGCCTGGACGCACGCGAACAACGACATCGCCGAAGCGATGGTCGCGACGATGCGGCGGTCGAAGGGCGGCTTCAACCCCGTGTTCCTGATGTTCGACTCGGGCAGCCGCGGGTCGCGCGATCAGATCCGGCAGCTCGCCGGGATGCGCGGTCTGATGGCGAAGCCGCAGAAGAAGCTGACCGGCGGCATCGGCGAAATCATCGAGAGCCCGATCAAGTCGAACTTCCGCGAAGGTCTCTCCGTGCTCGAATACTTCATCTCGACGCACGGCGCCCGGAAAGGTCTGGCCGACACGGCGCTCAAGACCGCCGACGCGGGTTATCTGACCCGCCGGTTGGTCGACGTCGCGCAGGACGTCACGATCACCGAAGAAGACTGCGGCACGATCCTCGGTCTCGAGATGTCGGCGTTGAAGGAAGGCGAAGACATCATCGAGCCGCTGCGCGAGCGCATCGTCGGCTGCGTGGCGCTCGAGGAGGTCATGGATCCGCACGAGCTGGACGAGGACGGCCGGCCCAAAGTGCTGGTCGAGTCCGGCAAGCTGATCACGGAGGAGATCTCGCAGGCCGTCGAGGACGCCGGGCTGGAGACGGTGAAGATCCGCTCGGTCCTGACGTGCGAAGCGAAGCGCGGCGTGTGCCGGATGTGCTACGGTCGCAACCTCGCCACGATGGACATGGTGGATCTCGGCGAGGCGGTCGGCATTTTGGCCGCGCAGTCGATCGGCGAGCCGGGCACGCAGCTGACGCTGCGCACGTTCCACATCGGCGGCACGGCGGCGCGTATCGCCGAGCAGACGGTGCGGAAGACGAAGGTCGAAGGCGTGATCGAGCACGGCGACCGGCTGACGTTCGTGGAGACGCCGGAAGGCCAGAAGGTGGTCACGAGCTACGAAGGCGAGCTGATCCTCAAGGCGGCGCCGCACGCGGGAAGCGGAGGCGGCAGCGCCGGAGGCAAGCTCTCCGTGCACTCGCGGTTCCAGGTGCCGCTTGGCGCGACGCTGATGGTCGAGGACGGCCAGCAGGTCGCCAAAGACTCGGTGCTGTTCACGTGGGATCCGTACACGAACCCGATCATGACGGACGTCGGGGGCCTGGTACGGTTCGTGGACATCATGGAAGACGAGACGGTGCGCGAAGAGCTGGACGAGATCACCGGCCGGCGCCAGCGCGTCATCATCGAAGACCGCGAGAAGAAGCTGCACCCGCACATCGAAGTCGTGCAGAAGAAGGGCGACAAAGAGAAGCGGCTCCGCGACTTCGTGATTCCGGAAGGCGCGCAGCTCACGGTCGAAGATGGATCGGAAGTGTACGCGGGCCAGGTGCTCGCCAAGGTGTCGCGCGAGGCCTACAAGACGCGCGACATCACGGGCGGGCTGCCGCGCGTCGCCGAGCTGTTCGAGGCGCGCCGGCCGAAAGACCCGGCCACGATTTCGGAAGTCGACGGCGTGGTGCGGTTCGGCGAGATCAAGCGCGGCAAGCGCGAGATCTGGGTGCATCCGGAGGAGGGCGAGGCGCAGTTGTACGAGGTGCCGGCCGGCAAGCACCTGCGCGTCCACGAGGGCGACCGCGTGCGCGCCGGTGACCGGCTCACCGAAGGTCCGGTGAATCCGCACGACATCTTGCGGATCAAGGGCCCGCGCGCCGTGCAGGAATATCTGCTCAACGAGGTCCAGGAGGTGTACCGGCTGCAGGGCGTGAAGATCAACGACAAACACATCGGCGTGATCGTGCGTCAGATGCTGCAGAAGGTGAAGGTCGTCGAGCCGGGCGACACCGAGTTCCTGGAAGGCGAGAACGTCGACAAGCTCGTCTTCAGCGAGATCAACGAGCGCGCGGTGAAGAAGGGCGGCAAGCCGTCCACCCGCGAGCCGCTGCTGCTCGGCATCACGAAGGCGAGTCTGACCACGCAGTCATTTATCTCCGCCGCCTCCTTCCAGGAGACGACGCGGGTATTGACGGATGCGGCGATCCGCGGGGCCAAGGATGATCTGCTCGGGTTAAAGGAGAACATCATCATCGGCCACCTGATCCCGGCGGGTACCGGCATTTACCGGTATCACGACATCGAGATCGAGCCGCCGGAGGGCTTCACGCCGCCGCCGCCGCCGGTCGAGTCCGTGCCCCAGCCGAGTGGCGGCACGCCGATCAGTCCGTTCCCGGAGGAAGTAGAGGCGGAGTAGTTGAGTAACTGCTTACGAATCGGCGCTGGGAGGGTTCCCGGCGCCGTTTTCGTTTTCCGGCGGCGCCGGTAGGGTCTCGACAGACGCGACCGGCGTGGCGATGGCGCCCGACCGCCGCCGCTGGTAGCGGGTGATCGTCTCCGTCGCCTCGTCGTACGCAAACAGCTCGCCGAACCGCGCCCAGGCGATGAAGGTGTCGAACACCTTCTCGTAATCTTCCTGCGGCATCCGCAGCACGATCGTTTCCAGCAGGAAGTCTTTTTCGATCGTATGACGGCGCTGCTTGCGCAGGACCGCGGCGACTTCGCTGAACAGCGAGAGTTTGAGCAGCTGCGCGCGCCAGATCGCCTTGCGCTCCTCGGTGTCGGCCTGCACGAAGCGCCGGCCGTCCGGCTCGAGCAGCACGGCGCTCTTCGGCGTATCGACGAAGTTGAGCATCTCGGCGGACTTTACGATCGTGATCATCTGGCCGAACTCGTGGTTGGTCTGGGCTGCGATCCGGAACACGTCGCCCTTGCCGCCGCGCGCGTCGAGGTACTCGAGCAGTCCGCTGATTTCCGCCGGAGAGACGTGGGGCAGGGGCTCGTATTCCCGGGGCCCCGGCGCGACGTCCGGCATTTCGCTGCCCGTGATGACGCCATGCAGTTGATTGATGAGCGCGAGACACTCCGACGACTGATAGTCGCGCGGCCGCGGCAGCTCGTCGCGCACGATCGTGCGGATCTTGGCGGGATTGTTGCCACCCAATACCACGATGCGATCGGCCATGAACGCGACTTCGCGAATGTCGTGACTCACCATCAGAATCGACGAGGGGTTGCGCTCCTTGCGGCTCCAGATGTCGAGCACTTCCGCGCGCAAGCTTTCGGCGGTCAACGCGTCCACCTGGCTGAATGGCTCGTCCATGAACAAGATTTCCGGATCCACGACGAGCGCGCGCGCCATGCCGACGCGCTGCTTCATCCCGCCCGACAACTCGCGCGGGTACGCGTCCTCGAAGCCGCCCAGTCCCACGCGCGCGATCGCCTGCTCGGCGCGCTCGAGCGCGTCCGGGCGACGCACGCCGCGGACCTCGAGCACCGTCTCCACATTTTGCCGCACGCTCATCCAGGGATACAGCGCAAAACTCTGAAAGACGATCGCGACGCCGGGATTCAGGCCCACCAGCGGCTGGCCGTGATACAGCACCTCGCCCTGACTCGGCTTGATGAGGCCGGCGAGAATGCGCAGCACGGTCGATTTGCCGGAGCCGGAGGGGCCGAGGAGCGCAACGACCTCGTTGCGGGCGATCTGGATCGAGATGTCCTCGAGCACGCGCAACGGTTTGCCGTTGGGCATGATGAAATCGTGCGAGACGTTGCGGACCTCGCACAGGATTTCGCGGGCCTGCGATTTGGCTTTGGCGGCGCCGGCTCGTTGCGCGCTCATCTCATTTGCTCAAGGAGAAGCGTTCTTCGGCGAGGCGGTAACACCACCGCCACACGGTTCGATTGAAGGCGACGACCAGCAGCGACATGACCAGGATCGCGGTCGCCAGATGCGGGAAGTCGGCGCGCGCGGCGGCGTCGCTGATCTGCGAGCCGAGGCCCGCGGCACGCAGCGTATGTCCCTTGAAGGTCACGTATTCGGCCACGATGCTCGCGTTCCAGGCGCCTCCCGCCGCCGTCACCCATCCCGTGACGAGGTAGGGAAATACGGCGGGGAAATAGAGTGTGCGAAAGCGGGTCCAGCCCGTGATGCCATAGCTGCGCGCGGCTTCCTGCAGGTCCGCCGGAATCACCATCGCGCCCGCAATGACGTTGAACAAAATGTACCACTGCGTGCCCAGCAGCATCAGCAGGATACTGCCCCAGCCGAGTCCTACGCCCGCCCACTCGAGCCCGGCGATGACGAGCGGAAACAGCATCGGCGCGGGGAACGACGCCGCGATCTGGACCACCGGCTGGAAGATGCGAGACAGCCGGCTCGAAAGCCCGATGGCGAGGCCGGCCGGCAATGCCCACAGCGTCCCGATCGCGGTCGAGACGAGGACGCGGCCCAGCGTCAGAAACCCGGCGCCCGTGGCGCTGGCCCATGTCCCGGCCGGCACCTGCTGCAGCAGATGCACGAGCTTCCACGTGCCCCAACCGAGAATGACGACGAGCATGCCGAGCGCGAGGATGGAAAGCGGGACGCTGCCGCGCGCCGGCGCCAGCGCCGCCGCGGGCGCGGGTACCGGGTGAGGCTCGTGAGGGCGTGCCAGGTGTTCGCGCGTGCGACGCGCGAAGGAGCGGATCGCGCGCACGATGCGCGACGTGCGCAGCCAGTCCAAAAACCACGACGTCATCTGGATCTGCTCGCCGCCCTCTTCGACGCGGAACTTCTGCGCCCAGACCACGACGGGCCGCCACAGCAGCTGGTCGAGCAGCACGATCATTCCCGCCATGGCGACGATCGCGAGAATCATCGCGTCACCGCGCCCCTGCTCGACGGCGACGCTCATGTAGGAGCCGATGCCCGGCAGCCGAAAGTCGCGGTGCCCCAGCTGGAACGACTCGTTGATCATCAGGAAGAACCAGCCGCCCGCCATGCTCATCATGCTGTTCCAGACGAGGCCCATGGTCGAGAACGGCAGCTCGACGTTGCGCAGCCGCTGCCACCACGAGAAGCGATAGACAGTCGCAACTTCGCGCAGGTCGGCGGGCACGGAGCGCAGCGAATGGACGAAGCTGAACGTCATGTTCCAGGCCTGGCCGGTGAAGATCATGATCACCGCCGCGAGCTCGAGCCCGATGTTGCTGTTCGGGAACAGCGCGACGAGCGCGAGGATGAGGCCCGGCATGAAGCCCAACACCGGGATGCTTTGCAGGATGTCGAGCAGCGGCAGCAGCACGCGACCGGCGATGCGATCTTTCGCCGCCCAGTAGCCGTACACGAGCGTGAAGGTCAGCGAAATGACGTACGCGAGCAGGCCGCGGAAGAGCGAGAACATCGTGTAGCGCGGCAAGGCCGTCGGCGACAGGTCGATCGCGATCGTGTTCCGGTGAACGCCGGTCCATTCGCGGCCCATATTGAAGAACGTGAACACCAGCCCCGCCAGGCCGATGACGAGGAGCAGGTCGATCCAGGGGATCCGGCGCGCGCGATCGAGCTGCGCGAAGGCTTCGCTGATGAGTCGCAGCACTATTTCCCCGGCACGTCAAGGTGCGCGCGGATGGCAAAGATGGTCACCGGACCGCGATCACGGTTGTAACCGGGATGCACGATGTGCTGCACGTCCGCGGCGAGCGAGAATCCGGCGATGACCATGCGAGTGAAATATCCTTCGACAATCTGTTCCGCGCCGTAGTTCAGCGCGCCGTCTCCCAAGAGAAATCCCAAACCGCCGCGCGCCAGATACAGCCGATGCTGCATGCCGATACCGTTACGGGCAAGCGCGAGCCCGCCGCGATTGCGTTGCGACCGAGCGACCCAGGCCGCCCCCAGCTCGGCCGAGTGGTCGACCTCGGTATAGGCGAACGACTCGACGCCGCCGTCGTTTCGCGCGGCTCGCGCAAAGAGATTGATGCCGCGTCCGATGCTTTGCTCGAGGTTCACGCTGACGCCCCTCTTGATCCGGCCAACCCGGCGATGTGCCGCAACGTCGAGCACCGAATCTCTGCCGGCCGCGAAGGCGTCCAACGCCTCCTGGTAGCTGCCCATCGTGGCGTGATTCAGGAATCCGAGCAACCGGATCGCGCCGTCACGATGCGGGATGATCCCGCGGTCGAGCTCGACCTCGACGTTATCGGCATGGGCATGGTCCACATGCCAATCGTACTTGATGCCGTTCGCGACAGCCGGCATGAGCGTCTCGGCCCAGCGCAGGGCCCAGCGACCATCCCGGAGCTCCGCCAGCCCGCCGATCGTATAGCCGCGTGTGTCGGCGGCATAATCGTACGCTCCACTGTTGTCGATCGTCCAGTTCAGGAACTGCAGGTGACTGTCGCTACCGGGCCCGTTCAGGTCGAAGAAGTCGACGATGCCGAATTTCCCAAAGGCGATCGAGAGCCGCCGCACGGGCAGCGACGGCAATAGCGAATGCAGCTCGGCGGCATGCGGCTCGGTGTCCCTACTCAAGGCGAACGTCGATCGGATCAGTGCGCGCGCGACATAGGGACCGGCGCCGAGCGTGGGATTGCGGACGACGTCGAGATTGCTGAATCCGGCAAGACCGAACGCTTCACTGATGCCGTGCCCACCGGCACTCTCGAGGTCGAAGAGAAGCTCCACTCGTCGTCCGAGCCGCAGGCCGCTGTACACGGTGGCCACGGTCGAAGTCGCGCTCTCGCGAACCGGACGCAGGCTGTGCGGGCCGGTGTAGACGGCATCGAAGGACCGATGCCACTGATAAATCACGTTCAGCTGCCCTGACAGCCACCAGTTCTTGGGTGTAACCGAATGATCCGGCCCCGCTTGCGACGCCAGCCTCGCAAACGGAACCAGCAACACGAGAGTAAAAGCTGCTCGGATCATTTTTTCAGTTTCTTAATGCCGCTGTCATTCCTGAGACCGTCCTAGCGTGGTCCATCGTACCTTGGCCCCATGCTCGACGCCGTCTACATCCTCGTAACGCTTGCCTTTTCCGGATTGGCAACTTCTGGACCGATCTGGTGCGGGGGCCACTATACCTCTTTCTTCCCGGCTCGTTAGTCCTGGCGTTGCTGTTTGTGCAGCAGGGCACGATCCAAAATCTTGCCGGAGCATGCGCACTACGTGCGCGTGCACATGACGCAGCTCAGGCGCAAGCTCGAGGCCGGCGCGACGCGGCCCAAGTATTTGCAGACCGAGCCCGGCGTGGGCTACCGGCTCCGAATGGAGTAGTTTGGGCGTGATGGCATCACCAACCTCGCGTCAGAGCCCGTCCAAGCGCGTTGTCGGCCTGGCGACCCGCACGAGCAACGCCGCAGAAATCAACCCAGCGACTGCGAGGATCCCGCAGCTCTGGGGCACGTTCATGGCCGAGGGGTGGTTCGATCGGCTCGAGAAAATGGGAGCGACTGGGCCGGCGGTCGCGGTCTATTCCGCGTACGACAGCGATCACACGGGAAACTATCAGGTGCTGGTTGGGCGCGAACTGCGAGATTCCAAGAAACTGCCGAAGCCGCTCGAGCAGGTCGTGGCTGGTCCGGGTTCGTACCTCGTCTTTCGGAGCTTGGGTTCGATGCCGCAGGCGGTCATCGATGGTTGGCAGACCGTTTGGGCGTATTTTGATCGAGAAGCGCAGCCCGAGCGCGCGTATACGTTCGACTTTGAGATCTATGATGGCTCTGACGTCGTGGACATCTGGATAGCGGTGCGACGCTGATGAACGCCGAACGGCCACGAGTGGGTCCCATTGTCGTTGCCGGTATCGTGGCCCTCCTGCTCTTCGATGCGGCGGGCGCACTCGCGTCCCAGCGCCTCGGCTTCTCTCACGCTCTGCTCGTTCCCGGTGCGTTGTTGCTCTACGCGATCGTCGCAGCCCTCGTCGCACGGCGGCGAGAATGGCTACTCGGCTTTCTCGCGGCCATGGTGCTCGCGTTCGTTGACGTCACCCTGGGATCGCTGGTGTCTGCGCTCATCGGGCCAGGAAGGCCGGCGGGCGAGCTAACACTCGGGGCGATTCTCGGCGGTGCGATGACGGCATTCGTCCTGGCTGGACTAGCAGGTGGCATCGGTGCGGCCATCGGAGCGCGAATGGCGAAACGAAGTATGGTCCTCGCGATACTAGGACTTTCGTTCGGGCATCTGGAAGCCCAGTCGACCGCCGGCCCCGCCGCGAGCATCCTCGGCACCTGGGAAGGCACATCCCTCTGCGCCGATCGCGCGCACGACCCGGCCTGCCGGGATGAACACGTGATCTACCAGATCGATTCCGCCGCGGGGCCGAACGGACCGGTGCGCATGGTCGCCGACAAAATCGTCAACGGCGCGCGCGTGAACATGGGAATCGACCGTCTCCAGTACGACACTCTAGCCCACGTCTGGTTCATGGACATCCAGACGCGCTTTCACGCGCGCTGGAGCTTTGCGCCCAAGGGCGCCGAGATGTCGGGAACGCTGGTCGAGTTGCCGGCGGGGCGTGTGGTGCGACATGTCACGGTGCGGCGTTCTTCTTAGCGGTCTGGTCGCACTCGCCGCGTGCGCGACAGGCAAGCAGCGGACGATCGATGAGACCGCGTGCGCCATCGTCGTCTCGAATCTCACGCCGCATGCGCTCGAGATTCGCATCGGTGACAGGGGCCTCGGCACGACACGCATTGGCTCGATCAACCCCGGAGAGTTGCTGAATTACGAGCTACCGTGTTCGCGCGGCGGCATCTGGGTCAGGGGCATCGCCATTCCGTCACAAGTTGGCGCGCCGGTGAGTTTTCAGTCGGTGCAGAGCTGGGCCGAGTTGGTGAAGGGCGAACGTGTCGAAGTCGCGCTCCACTGGCCGTGATGTCGTCACCCGATCTTCGAGGTGTCCATGCGTAGGTTTGCGTTAGTCGCGGTGGTTGCCGGTTGTGCAGCGATGCCCCTCGCCGCACAGTCGCGGGGCCTCCCGGTGGATTCGGTCTTCGATCGACTCATCGGCCAGTGGGTGTTGACGGGCGCGATCTCGGGCCGCCAGACGACGCATGATGTCGCGTTCCAGTGGATGATCGGCCGTGAATACGTCCAGATGCACGAGGTGTCGCGCGAACGGAACCCCGACGGATCGCCGGCCTACGAGGCGGTCGTAATGTTCGCGCGCGACCCGCATTCTGGTGAGTACGCCATCATGTGGATGGACAACACGGGGACCAGCGCCTTCGATCCGGCGGGAATTGGCCGCGGGTACGTGGCCGGCGACTCCATTCCTTTCTTCTTCCGCTACACAGCCACCACCAGCTTTCACAACACGTTCGTTTACGACCGGACGACTGATACCTGGCGGTGGCACATGGACAACGACAGCGCCGGTGTGCGGCGCCCGTTTGCGCGGCTCTCGCTCGCGCGTCGCTAGGCGGAGATCGCCGAAGCGTTGACGGAGCGTTGACAGGAAGGCCGCATTCTCTCGCGATGTCCTCGCAGGGTCGCTACGTTCCAGTTATGCCGTCAGCCGTCCTTCAGACCGCAGGCGACTTGCTCGGCTTCCGTGAGCCAGGGAAGACGGCCGAGTTGGTGCGCGGCAAGCTCATCGTGCGGGAGCCGCCGAGTACGAGCCACGGCGTGATCGCCGGGCGGCTGTTCTTCCAGGTTATGGAATACGCTCGCAAGCACGATTTGGGAGCGGTTATCCCGCAGGACACAGGGTTCAAGATCGAGCACGACCCGGATACCGTTCGAGCGCCCGACGTCGCCTTTGTCACGCGGGAACGGCTGACGCAGATCCCCGACACAGGATATGCCGCGCTGGCGCCCGACTGGATTGCAGAGATCCTCTCGCCGAATGATCGGCCGGGTGAAGTGCTCGACAAGATCGGTCAGTGGCTCAGCGCGGGCGTGCGCCTCGTGTGGGTAATCGATCCGCAGCGTCGCCACGCCCGCATCTATCGATCCGACGGAAGCATCGCCTTGGTAGGACCGGACGACGAGCTCGACGGCGAAGACGTCTTTCCCGGCCTGCGTTGCCCGCTTCGCGACATCGTCTAAGCGACAAAACGCGTATGTTGCGACAACGGACTTGGGCCCACAGCTTTACCGCGAGCCCATGTCCACGACTTCCGTTCCACGCGCGACCGCGTCGCATCAGATCCTCGACTCGCTGATCGCCGAGCAGGAGCGGCTCTTTGCGGAGCGCCAGCAGAACTCGGCGCGCCATCACCGCGAGGCGCTGCGCGCGCTGGCCGGCGGCGTGACCTCGAGCTGGCAGATCTCGCAGCCGAGTCCGATCTGGATCAGTCACGGCAAGGGCTCGCACGTGTGGGACGTGGACGGCCACGAGTACGTGGACTATCACGGCGGCTATGGCGTGGGCCTCGCGGGCCACGCCCATCCCGCAATCGTCGCTGCGGTTTCGCGGCGCGTGACACAAGGCACGCACTTCGGCCAGCCGGTCCCTGATGCGCCGTTCGTCGCCGAGGAGCTCGCGCGGCGTTTCGGTTTGCCGCTGTGGCGGTTTTCGAACTCCGGTACCGAAGCCACGATGAACGCGATCCACCTGGCGCGCTCGATCACGGGGCGGCACCGGCTCATCAAGTTCACGGGCGCCTATCACGGCCATCACGACTCGGTGCGCACGTCCATCTGGCACGAGCCGACCGACACGCGCCGGCCGAGCGGGACCATCAAGAAGACGCGGGCATCGAGCGGCATTCCCGCCGCGATGCTCGGCCTCACGCGCGCGCTGCCGTTCAACGACCTCGAGCCCGTGCGCCGCGAATTCGAGGACCCGAACGCGGACATCGCGTGCGTCATCGTCGAGCCCGTGCTCATGAACTGCGGCATCATCTATCCCGCGCCGGGGTTTCTCGAGGGACTGCGCCGGCTCACGAGCAAGCACGGCGCGATTCTCATTTTCGACGAGGTCAAGACGGGGCTCACGGTGCATCCGGGCGGGGCGACGAAGCTGTTCGGCGTCGTGCCGGACATCGTGTGCCTGGCGAAGGCGCTGGGCGGCGGCTTGCCGGTCGGCGCGATCGGCGCGACGCGGCAGATCATGGAAGAGATCACGAGCGGCCGGTACGAGCAGGTGGGAACGATGAACGGCAATCCGCTCACGATGGCGGCGGCGCGCGCGATGCTCACGGAGGTCATGACGCCGGCGACGTACGAGCACCTCGACCGTCTGAGCCGGCGCATCACCGACGGCGCGCGGCACGTGATCGAACGCCATGGACTCACCGCGCAGCTCGTCTCCTGCGGCGCGAAGGGCGCGATCACCTACGCCGAGCGGCTGCCGCGGAATTATGAGGAGTTCGGGGCGTTGGATGGGCGGTATGCGTATGCGGCGTGGCTGGTGCAGTTCAACGGCGGGGTGTTCCTGCCGCCGTGGAGCAAAGGCGAGCAGTGGCTGCTCTCAGCGCAGCACACGGAAGAGGATGTCGATCGCTACCTTGGCACGCTCGAGAAGTTCGCGGTGTCGCTCGCCCACTCCCCGATGGTGTAGCATGAGATCGTCGCGGGCGCGTAGCAGCGCTCGCCCTGTTCTTCCTGTTGTCCGCCGCCAATCAGGTCGCTTGCCAAGCACCAAAGCCTTTAGAGCCACTATTTGTGCGCGACGAAACCACCACCCATGCTGGGCCTGGTCTGCAATGTCATGGTATTGGAGTTGACTGTGTCCCAAACCATAAAAAAACGACGCCCGGGATTGCTCCCGGGCGTCGCCCTGTTTCAGATCTCCAGCCCCTTACGGCACGGGCGGACCGTTCGGACAGCTCATCGGAATGCCACCCGGGTTGCCCGCCCGGTTCCGCGAGTCGCACTCCTGGTTGGGCAAGACGCTCGCCGTCGCGACCGTGAAGCCCGCTGCGACGTCCTGCGGCAGCTTGCCGAGATCCGCAAGACGGCCGAACCGGCGATAATCTGGCCACCGCTGCGCCTCTTGATACAGCGACAGCGTACGCTGCAACAGCAGCTCACGGACAAACTGCGAATCGGCCACCGGGGCCGCGAAGGCGACGGCAGGTGTACCACCGCTCGCGCCGCCCGACTTGGTTCGTACGGTCCCCAAGTCCGCGATCGCGGCTGCTTTTGCACCCGTGAACCACTCCGCTTCCGCGCGGATCAGCCACAGCTCTTCATTCCGAACGACCGGAATTGAAGCCGTGTTGCTCGCGTAGGTGCAAGGCCGATGTGTGGCGCTCACTCCCACCTCGGACCGCGGGGAGGATGCCGGACAGCCGCTTCCGATCTTGCGAACCCACCGATTGTCGAGTGTCACGCCCGGGATCGAGTCGATACCGGGATGCACGTACTCGTCGTTGGCGGTCGATCCGCCCACGCCCACCGTATTGAGCGCGTCACCTGCCGCCGTCGAATAGATCACGTACACGCCGTTATTGATACTGGCGGTGGTGTCGATCCATGTGCCGCCCAGCGCGGTCAGCGCGGTCGCATAGCACGTCGCGCAGCCGAGCGATCCACGTTTGACTTCGACGCGCGCCTTGATCGCGCGATTGAACTCGGCGAAGCCGGCCGGCGTGCTGGGAACGCCTACTCCGAAGCCGTTGTAGATCGGGAAGTAGAATGTGGCGCCCGCGGCGTTCAGCTCCGCGAGCGACGCATCGAGCTTCGCCGAAATCCAGCCGTAGGTTGAGTCTTGACTCACGACCGGCAAGACGGCGTTCGGGTCGTCGGTCATATCGACCACCGCTCCGATCGGCCCGCGGGCCTCGATGACGTGCAGCATGTCCAGCGCCTCGAACAGATCCAGCACGCCCAGGGCGCCGGCCTTCTCGGCGGCAGTGAGGGCCGTCGTGGTATTGACGATCTTCTCCGCCTCGTACGCGTTGCGGTAATTGCCGTACCGGGCGCCCCACTGCGTGCCGGCGTCGAAGGAGTTGTTCTGCCTCCAGTCGCGCAGCGGGCCGGTGATGAAGCGGCCGTCCGTGATGAACATGTAGTACGTCTCACGGCCGAAGCTGCCGAAGGCGCGGATCTGATCAGGCCGGTTCGCCCGATAGGTCGCCATGACGCCGACGATCATCCGCGTCGTTGCGGCGCGCGGGTTGGACAGCGCGCCCGACACGGTCGGGTTGTTCGGATTGGTCAGATCCAGGTTGCAGCCGGTCACGGCTACGGCGGCAACCGTCGCGAGACTCCAAATAATTGGTCGCATGGTTACCACCCCATATCCACGGATAGATAGAACTGGCGGTTCGACGGGAACGGTGCCAAGTCGATGAACCGGTTCAGGTTCGTCGCGCCGAAGTTGTTGAACTCCGGATCGAAGCTCCAGTAATTCGTGAACTTGAACAGGTTCCGCGCCTGGAACGAGATCCGCATCGAATGCGCGTGGAAGTAGTTCAGCCACGTGTCCGGCGCCTCATAGCTGAACGAGACGTCGCGCAGCGTGACATTGGTCGCGCTCTCGAGGTACGCGCGGACATCGCCACCGCCCGCCCAGGAGTTGTAGCGGAACGAGCCGGCGTTGTACTTCAGCGTGTCGCCGTTGCCGGTGACGTAGGTGGCCGGGATGTTGGAGATGTCCCAGCCGGCGCCGAAGTTGCTGCGCGTGATCGGGGCATCGTAATCGCGCGACGTGCCGCCCTCGTCATACAGCGTGCGGGTCATGTCGGCGACCTGGCCGCCCTGCCGCCAGTCCACGGTCGCGCCCAGCGTGAACCGTTTCCAGCGGAACGAGCCGGTGAACGCCGTCATGAAGTCGGGGTTCGCGTCGCCCGCGACGGTGTCGCGCACGGCGGCGATGGCGCCGGGATTCGTGACGAACGTGCCAATCGGCAGCTCCTTGCCGTTGGCATCGAGCGGCACGTTACCCCAGATCCAGGTCGTGCGGCCGCCCGGGCTGATGAAGTTCCGCCCGAACGCGGCGCCGAACGACCCCAGCACGGGGAAGCGCGGCACGCTGGACGGCAGGTTGTTGATGTCCTGCCGGTTCTTGCTGAACGTGGCCCGGAAGTTCAGGTCGATGTCCCGCGACTGCTTGGCCAGCACGCTCAACGCCGCCTCGATCCCGCGGTTGTGCAGCTCACCACCGTTGATGACGAGGTTGGTGATACCACCCGACGGAATCGTCGCGGGCTGGAGCAGCAGATCGGTGATCTTCCGGTTGTAGTACGTGCCCTCGAAGTTGAGCCGCCGATTCAGGAACGTGATGTCGGCGCCGCCCTCGATTTCATTCAGCGTCTCGGGCGTAATGTTGGGATTGCCGCGCCCCCCTGCCTGCACCAGCGTCGGGACGCCACCCAGCGTCGTGCCCGCGTTCAACACGACATCGCGGAAGCCGTAGTTCGGGCGGTTGCCCGTCTTGCCGATGCCGCCGCGAATCTTGACTTCGTTGATCGCGTCACCGAGATCCGGGAAGCGATACGACGCCGAGACGCGCGGGAAGACGTTGCGCTTCGTGCGGTCGCCGTTGGCGCTCGAGCGGTCGGCGCGGACGCCGGCCACGATCGCCAGCCTCTGATCGAACGCGAGCACCTGCTCGGTCGCGAACAGCGCGTCGTCCCGGAAGTTGTTCAGGACGTCGGCTTGATCGAGCACCGCGCCGCTGTTCGACACTTGCACGCCGGGCAGGAGACCGCGGGCGCGAGTCCGGACGGTCCGGATGTACTGCGTCTCGTAGTCGTAGCCCGCCGTCGTGGTCAGACCGATGCTCGGCGTGGGTTGGAAATTCCACGTGCCGAGGACGCTGAGGTTGTAGTTGAAGATGTTGCCTTCGGTCCGCACCGCGCGGCCGGAGTAACCATCCGTGGCTACCGGAGTCTCGTATTGCAGGAACGAGGGCGAGAACAGGTCGCCGGAGATCTGGGCGCGATCGAATCCGCCCGTCGCCGTGAACGAGATCTGATGCTGGCCGAGGTTCAACGCCGACCAGGTGGCGTTCAAGTTGCCGATCTGCCGGAACGTGAGCTCGTTGAGCCGCAGATACTGGAACGTCTCGAACGGATTCGAGACGGTGTTGCCGCCGCCGTTGAACGGATTGCGGATGTACGTACCCGTCGCGTCGGTCGAGTCGAGATTGATGACGCCCGGGGTATACGCGAAGCAATAAATCGGCGAGGTGCAGGTGTTGTCGTTGTTCGACAGCCCGCGGTTTTCGCTGTTGCGCGTCACGTTCAGGCCGGCGCTGAACTTCAGTTTACCGTCGGCCAACGTCTGATCGATGTTGGTCCGCAGCGCGTAAAGACGCGCGCCGGTGTTGGGCGCCGTGCCTTCCTCGTTGCGGCCCGTGATGTTCACGTAGTACTGCGTCGCGGGCGTGCCGCCGTTGAAGCTGCCCGTCAGCTCGTACGACGGTGAGCCGTTGTTGTACAGCTCCGACTGGTAATCGTGCGTGCTGCGAATCGTGCCGGTCGGATAGAGCGCCGCGAGAATACTGTCGGCGCCGAGTCCGTTGCCGTAGGGCAGGGACTTCACCTCGGCCACGCTCGTGAACTGCCGCGTGCCGAGCAGCCGGTACGCGACGCTGCGACCGAGGCGCCCGGTGAAGTTGAACTGCGACGCGCCCGCGGTCGCGGTGCCGCGCTTCGTTTTGATCACGACGACGCCGTTGGTCGCGCGCGAGCCGTACATCGCGGTCGCGGCGGCCGACTTGATGACCTCGATCGACTCGATCTCTTGCGGATTCAGATCCGCGAGCCGGTTGACGAGCGCGTCCTGATTGCCGCCGATACCGGCCGCGGTCGTGCGCGCGCCGGCGCCGGTGACGGAGTTTGCGCCGTCGGAGATCGCGTCGTTCGAGATGATGACGCCGTCGACCACGAACAGCGGCTGGCCGGCGCCGAGAATGGACGTGATGCCGCGGATCTGCACCTGGCCACCACCGCCCGGCGCGCCGCTATTCATCGAGATGATCGCGCCCGGAACCTTCCCCTGGAGCGCCTGCTCGGGTGACTCAGCGGGCGCGCGGTTGAGGTCCGCATTCGACACCTGCACCGACGCGGTTGTCGCGTTGCGCCGCTCCAGCGTCGTCGCCTGTCCGGTCACGACGACCGCCTCGAGCTTGAAGGGATCTTCCTCGAGCGAGATCGTGACGCTGGCGACCGTCGACGGAACCGGAATCTCCTTGCGCTGGTATCCGATCGCGCGAACCATCAGCCGCGCGTCTCCCGGACGAATGGAGATGCTGAATTTGCCGTCGTTGTCGGTCTGCGCGACGCCGGGGCCGCCGACTTCGACGACGGTCGCGCCTGCGACGGGCACGTCACCGAGTACGCGCGTGACTTTGCCGGTCACATCACGGTTCTGCGCGCCGGCCACTGCCGGCGCCAGACCGAGCGCCACGAGCGCCGTTGCAAACGTGAAAGCTCTGCTCATGCCAACCTGCCTTTCTTGGATGGATGCAGCTGGGCTAGTCCATCGATGGCGCAAAATATGAGGGCCGTTGCGAGCCCCCGCTACCACCTCCGTTTCTCACCGTGATGGCCGTTGTTTCGGGACGCCCCGCTTGGTCCAGACCAGGATGATCCCGCAGGCGGCATCCCGCCGCTGGTACTGCGGTGGGGCGCTGATCATGTCCGAATAGACCTCAACCGCGAGGATCTCGGCGGGCATAATCGGCACTGAGGGGGTCTGGATGGGCGGGAGAGGATAAAACACACCGTCAATGAAGTAGGCGGGCGGGCAATAGTTACCCAGCCGGGGGTTCAGGATGTTGCCCTCGCCACGCCCGAGCTCGACCAGGTACCCCGACCCGTTCGGCCGCAAGCTCACGCCGGGGATCAAACGGAAAATCTCCTCGAAGCGGTTGGCGCCGCTCCGACGCACGTCGGCGGTATCGAGGAAATGCCCGGCCGAATTCTTCTTGCGCTGCAGGAAGCCCACACGCGACAGGTACGGCTCGTACTCGGCGGTGACGACGACGGGATCAAGCACGGTGACCGAGTCGCCCACGACAATATCGACCTGGTCGTCGGTGCCCGGCCGGACCGTGACCTCGGCGCGGCCCGGGATGTAGCCGACCGCACGCGCCTCGACTATCCCCGAGCCCGCAGCCACGCCGGTGAGTGAGAAGCGACCGTAATCGTCGGTCTGGGTGGCGGCTTCAGTGCCGACCGCGGTCACGCGCGCGCCCGGCATGAGCGAGCCATTGTGATTGCGGACGATTCCTTTCACGGTGCCCGTCACTGTCGTGGCGGCGAGATGCAGGTCCGCGCGCGCGAACGAACGACCTTTCAGATCGATGACGACCATGCCTGTCTTTCCGTTGACGCTGCGTCCACGGATCACGAGCGCGACATCGGTCGGCAGGCCGCAGAGCAGCACATGACCCGATGCATCCGTCGTCGCCTCGACGGAGCGAGGAGTGTTGCGCACGGCGCCCTGGCCGATGTCGTATGTCGTCCAGTGCGCCGAGATCGTGGCGCCGGCAATCGGCTTTTCGTCCGCTGTGTTCTGCACTAACCCCAAGAAGCTGCCGGTCTGTTGCAGCGGATCCTTCGGGCAGAGCAGATGATGCGCCTGAATCGGACTCGGCGTGGCGAGTGCGACGGAGCTGGTGTCGCCCGCGAGCACATCGACGACGACCGGCGGCACCGACAAACCGGCGGAATCGAGCATCGGATGATAGAAGGTGAGGACGTAGCGGCCGGGCTGGAGCGCGTTCAGGACAAAACGGCCCGCGACATCGCTCTTCGCCATGCGGTTCGTGGTCTCGATCCAGACCTCGGCGCCCTCGAGCGGCGCGGACGTGATCAGGCTGTCGAACACGACGCCACGCAACACAGCCGAGCCGGCGGTCTGCGCCTGCGCGTGGACGCGCGACGGCGTCGCGAGTCCCTGGCTCAGTAATAGAGGAAGGATTAAGCGTCGGGCATTCGGAACCGGCATACTTCCGACAATCCTACCGCTTGGGACGTCGGGGCTCAAGCAGGAAGAGGGTCAGGAGCGGGGGGTTGACCTAACTGTAACAATGGGTTTAGTTTCGCCGGCTCCGGAGCAGTTTTTTTTAGCACGATTTGTGAGGGGTATTTGCCGACCATCAATCAGCTCGTCCGGCACGGCCGCCGCGACGTGGAGAAGAAAGAAAAGGCGCCGCACCTGCGTGGCAACCCGCAAAAGCGGGGCGTGTGCACGCGCGTCTACACCACCACCCCGAAGAAGCCGAACTCGGCGCTGCGGAAGGTGGCTCGTGTACGGCTGACGAATGGATTCGAAGTGACGGCGTACATCCCCGGTGAAGGACATAATCTCCAGGAGCACTCGATTGTGATGATCCGCGGCGGCCGCGTGAAGGATCTGCCGGGCGTCCGCTATCACATCATCCGGGGCACGCTGGATGCCGCGGGCGTGAACGAGCGCAAGCAGTCGCGCTCCAAGTATGGCGCGAAGCGTCCGAAGGAGGCCACGCAGTGAGTCGTCGCAAGAGCGCGATTCGTCGTCCGGTCCCCGCGGATCCGCGTTACGACAGCCAGACGGTGTCGAAGTTCTTGAACAACCTGATGGAGCGCGGCAAGAAGTCGTTGTCCGAGCGAATCTTCTATCAGGCGATGGACATGATCGAGCAGCGCACCGGGCAGCCGGGCGTGAACGTGTTCAAGCAGGCGCTCTCGAACGTGAAGCCGGCGTTGGAAGTGAAGTCGCGGCGCGTCGGTGGCGCCACGTATCAGGTGCCGGTGGAAGTGCGGCCCGAGCGCCGGACCGCGCTGGCGATGCGGTGGCTGATTCTGTACAGCCGCGCGCGCAAAGAGAAGACGATGGCCGAGCGCCTCGCGGCCGAGCTGATCCTGGCGTCGAAGGGCGAAGGCGAGACGATAAAGAAGAAGGAAGACACGCACCGGATGGCGGAGGCCAACAGGGCTTTCGCGCATTACCGGTGGTGAACGTCTAAACAAACAACTTCGGGACCCTGCTTAAGGGATCCTGCACCGAGAAGGCCGAGCGCCTTCCGGTGTCAGCGGAGCGAAACCGGCCCACGATGGGCGCTGGTCGCCCCGCGTTTTTGCTGAATAAAGGAACGCGATGGCACGTCAGACACCGCTCGACAAGATTCGGAACATCGGCATCATGGCGCACATCGATGCCGGGAAAACGACTACGACCGAGCGTATCCTTTATTACACGGGCCGCACCTACAAGCTGGGTGAGGTGCACGAAGGTACGGCCACGATGGACTGGATGGAGCAGGAGCAGGAGCGCGGCATCACCATCACGTCCGCCGCGACGACGGCCTTCTGGGCCCGCCACGACCAGCAGTACCGCATCAACATCATCGACACCCCCGGACACGTGGACTTCACCGTCGAGGTGGAGCGCAGCTTGCGCGTCCTCGACGGTGCCGTGACCGTCCTCGATGCTGTGGGCGGCGTCGAGCCGCAGACCGAGACGGTGTGGCGCCAGGCCGATCGCTACGGCGTGCCGCGGATCATCTTCGTCAACAAGATGGACCGCGTCGGCGCCGACTTCGACATGTGCCTCCGGATGGTGCGCGACCGGCTCGGCACGCGCGCGGTGCCCATTCAATTCCCCCTGGGCTCAGGCGAATTGTTTACGGGACTCGTCGATCTGGTCCGCCAGGTCGAGATCGTGTACGACGACGCGTCGATGGGCAAGAAGTACGTCGAGGGGCCGATCCCCGCGGCGCTGCAGGACAAGGTCGCGCAGCTGCGACACGAGATGATCGAAGCGTGCGTCGAATCCGACGACACGATCCTGCACAGATACCTCGAAGACCATCAGCTGACCGAAGCAGAGATTCGCACCGTCATCCGTAAGGCCACCATCGCGGGGCACGTCGTGCCCGTCATTTGCGGCGCCGCGTTCAAGAACAAGGGCGTCCAGGCGCTCCTCGACGCGGTGGTCGATTACCTGCCGTCGCCGGTGGATATTCCGCCGATCAAGGGGCATCTGCCGCATCACGATGCGACGCACGAGGAGCGGCCGGCGACGGATGACGCGCCGTTCGCAGCGCTCGCGTTCAAGATCATGACCGATCCGTACGTCGGGAAGCTGACATTCTTCCGCGTGTATTCGGGCGTGCTTGCCGCCGGCAGCTACGTCTACAACAGCTCGAAGGATCGCAAGGAGCGGATCGGCCGCCTGCTGCAGATGCACGCCAACAAGCGCGAAGAGATCGAAGAGGTGCGCGCGGGCGACATCGCGGCGGCGATCGGCCTGAAGGACACGCGCACCGGCGATACACTGTGCGAGGAAAACCACCCGATCATCCTCGAGGCGATGCGGTTCCCGAACCCCGTCATCTCCGTCGCGATCGAGCCCAAGACCAAGGCCGACCAGGACAAGCTCGGCGTCGCGCTGGCAAAGCTGTCCGAGGAAGATCCGACGTTCCGCGTACATTCCGATCCCGAGACCGCGCAGACGATCATCAGCGGCATGGGCGAGCTGCACCTCGAGATCATCGTCGAGCGCATGCGGCGCGAATTCAAGGTCGACGCCAACGTCGGGCGGCCGCAGGTCGCCTACCGCGAGACGGTGCGCAAGCGCGTCGAGGACGTCGAAGGGAAGTTCATCCGGCAGAGCGGTGGCCGCGGCCAGTATGGCCACGTGGTGATCAACCTCGAGCCGGGCGAAGCCGGCACCGGCTTCGTGTTCGAGGACAACATCGTGGGCGGCACGATCCCCAAGGAGTACATCGGCCCCGTCGAGCAGGGCGTGAAAGAGGCGCTGGAGAACGGCGTGCTCGCCGGCTATCCGATGGTGGACGTGAAGGTCGAGCTGGTGGATGGGTCGTTTCACGACGTCGATTCGAGCGAAATGGCGTTCAAGATCGCCGGCTCGATGGCGGTGAAGGAAGCGGCGCGCCAGGCGCATCCGATTCTGCTGGAACCGATCATGGACGTCGAGGTCGTGACGCCTTCGGACTACATGGGTGATGTGATCGGCGATCTCTCGGCGCGGCGCGGCAAGATCGGCGGCATGACGCAGCGCGCCGACGCGCACATCGTGGCGGCCAGCGTGCCGCTCTCGGAGATGTTCGGTTACTCCACGACGCTGCGCTCGATGAGCCAGGGTCGCGCGATCTACAGTATGGAGTTCAGTCACTATCAAGAGGTGCCGAAGTCCAAGGCGGATGAGATTGTGTCGAAGGTGAAGGGATAGGTGTCAGGTGTCAGGTGTCAGGTGTCAGGGGATGAAGACCTGACACCTAACACCTGACACCTGACATGAGCGACGAAACCAGAGGACAGAGACAAATGGCAAAAGCCAAATTCGAGCGCAACAAGCCCCACGTGAACGTCGGGACCATCGGTCACGTGGACCATGGGAAGACCACGTTGACGGCGGCGCTGACGAAAGTCTCGGCCGATAAAGGCCTGGGGACATACGTCAGCTACGATCAGGTGGCGAAGGCGAGCGAGAGCCAGGGCCGGCGCGATGCGACGAAGATCCTGACAATCGCGACGAGCCACGTGGAGTATTCGACGACCGAGCGCCACTACGCGCACGTCGACTGCCCGGGGCATGCCGACTACGTCAAGAACATGATCACAGGCGCGGCGCAGATGGACGGCGCGATCCTGGTGGTGTCGGCCGTCGACGGCCCGATGCCGCAGACACGCGAGCACATTCTGCTCGCCCGGCAGGTGAACGTGCCGGCCATCGTCGTCTTCCTCAATAAGTGCGATCTGGTCGATGATCCTGAACTGTTGGATCTGGTGGAGCTCGAGGTCCGGGAGCTGCTCAGCAAGTACCAGTTCCCGGGTGACGACACGCCGGTGATCCGCGGGTCGGCCCTGAAGGCGATCGAAGGCGACAAGCAGTGGGTGGCCAAGATCGAGGAGCTGCTCGCGGCGCTGGACAAGAACATTCCGGTGCCGAAGCGCGAAATCGACAAGCCGTTCCAGATGCCGGTCGAAGACGTCTTTAGTATCACGGGACGCGGCACGGTCGCGACGGGCCGGATCGACAAAGGCAAAGTGAAGGTTGGTGACGAAGTCGAGATGGTCGGCTTCGGGACGGACAAGAAGACGGTCGTCACGGGCGTCGAGATGTTCCGCAAACTGCTGGACGACGGCCAGGCGGGCGACAACGTCGGCTTGCTGCTGCGCGGCGTTGAAAAGGACCAGGTCGAGCGCGGTATGGTGTTGGCCAAGCCCGGATCGATCAAGCCGCACACGCAGTTCGAGTCGGAAGTCTACGTCCTGACCAAGGAAGAGGGCGGCCGTCACACGCCGTTCTTCAAGGGCTATCGCCCGCAGTTCTACTTCAGGACCACGGACGTCACGGGCAACGTGGAGCTCCCGGGCGGCGTGGAGATGGTGATGCCGGGCGACAACACGAAGATGACGATCGAGCTGATCACGCCGATCGCGATGGAAGAGCAGCTGCGGTTCGCGATCCGCGAAGGCGGACGCACGGTCGGTGCGGGCGTTGTCACCAAGATCTTGAAGTAAGAGGATCCCATGGCGAGCAAGATTCGGATTCGACTGAAAGCGTTCGACCACGCGCTCATCGATCAGGCGGCCGCGGATATTGTGCGCACCGCCGAGAAGACCGGGGCGCAAGTCTCAGGTCCGATTCCGCTGCCGACCAAGCGGCAGCTGTGGACCGTGCTGCGCAGCCCGCACATCGACAAGAAGAGCCGCGAGCAGTTCGAGCTGAAGACGCATAAACGCTTGATCGACATTCTCGATTCACGGTCGCAAACGGTCGACGCGCTGACGAAACTGGATCTCCCGGCGGGTGTCGACGTGGAAATCAAGGTCGAATAGGGCCATGAACGGACTGATTGGCAGAAAACTGGGAATGACGCGCGTCTTCGACGCCGCCGGCACACACGTGCCGGTCACGGTGATCGAGGCGGGGCCGTGCCCCGTCATCTCCGTCGGCGATGGACGCGCCGAGCTGGGGTTCGAGGCGAAGAAGGCGAAGCGGTCGCCGAAGGCGATCCTTGGCCACGTGAAGAAGGCCGGCCTCGAAACGGCGCCGCGCATCATCCGTCGCTTCGCGGTGACGGGCGAAGCGCCGGCGGCGGGCACCGCGATCACGGTGGCGATCTTCGCCGAAGGCGATCGCGTAAAGGTGAGCGGGATCTCCAAGGGCCGCGGCTTCCAGGGCGTGGTGCACCGCCATCACTTCGGCGGCGGTCCCGAGACGCACGGCAACACGCGGCACCGCAAGCCGGGATCGATCGCGCCGGGAACGGACCCGTCGCGGATCATCAAAGGAAAGCGGATGCCCGGGCATATGGGCGCCCGCAACTTCACGGAGCTCGGCCTTCGCGTCGTGAGGATCGATGCCGAGCGGAATCTCTTGTTCGTGCGCGGCTCGGTGCCGGGTCCGATGAACGGCCTGGTCACGGTCCGCAAGCAGGGAGGGCGGAGTCGCCATGATTGAGGCTCCTCACTACTCGGCGGCGGGCGCGAGCAAGAAGGCGGTCGCGCTACCGGAAGCGCTGTTCGACGGCACGGTGAACCAGGATCTGCTGCATCGCGCGGTCATCACGTTCCTGTCGAACCAGCGGCAAGGCACGAGCAATACGCTTACCCGCAGTGAGGTCTCGGGCGGGAACCAGAAGCCGTGGCGGCAAAAGGGCACGGGCCGCGCACGGCAGGGCTCGACGCGCGCGCCGCACTGGCGGCACGGCGGCATCGTGCACGGCCCGCATCCGCGCAGCTACCGGCTCGGCATCCCGAAGAAGATGCGCCAGCTCGCGAAGAAGTCGGCGCTGAATGCGCGCGCCCGCGAAGGCTCACTCGTGATCGTGGATGCGCTCGAGTACGAGAAGCCCAAGACGAAGGACTTTGCCGCGTTGATCGGCAAGCTCGGGGCCACGGGCAAGAAGGTTCTGGTGCTGACGGCGAGCGACGCGCACAACGTCTATCTCTCCGGGCGCAACATCCCAGAGGTTCACGTGATGCGCTTTGCGGACGCCACGGCCTACGAGATTCTTTGGGCGCAAACGCTGGTCGTCGAGATCGCGGCGCTGGAGGAAGGGAAGGCGAAAGATGCCTGAGCTGCATGACACCATCGTCCGCCCCGTGGTGACGGAGAAGTCGTCGGCCGCGTACGGCGCGCGCAAAGAGTACGCGTTCCGCGTGCACAGCGACGCGACCAAGCCGCAGATCAAAGCGGCGATCGAGTCGCTGTTCAAGGTGTCGGTAACCGCGGTTCGCACGATGGTGGTGCGCGCCAAACGGCGGACGTACGGCCGCTATGCCGGCCGCCGGCCGTCCTGGAAGAAGGCCATCGTCACCCTCAAAGAGGGCGACGCTATTGAGGTGTTCGAGGGCTAAATGGGCATTCGACAGTTTCGGCCGATGACGCCGGCCACGCGGTTCCGCTCGGTCTCCGACTTCTCCGAAATCACCAAGACGGAGCCGGAGAAGACGTTGCTCGAGCCGCTGCGGCGGACGGGCGGGCGCAACAACAAGGGCCACATCACGAGCCGGTATATGGGCGGCGGGCACAAGCGGCAGTACCGGCGGATCGATTTCAAGCGGAACAAGTTCGCGATTCCGGCGCGCGTGGCCGCGATCGAATACGATCCGAACCGGACGGCGCGCATCGCGCTGCTGCATTACTCGGACGGCGAGAAGCGCTACATCCTCGCGCCCAAGGGCCTGAACGTCGGCGACAGCGTGGTCTCGGGGCCGGGCTCGGACATCCGCATCGGCAATGCGATGCCGCTGTTCGAGATCCCGCTCGGCACCGCGGTCCACAACGTCGAGCTGAAGATCGGGCGTGGCGGCCAGCTGTGCCGCAGCGCGGGCACGAGCGTGCAGGTGGTGGCCAAGGAAGGCCACTACGTCACGCTGCGGCTCCGCTCGACCGAGATGCGGATGGTGCGCGGCGAGTGCCTCGCGACGATCGGCGAAGTGGGCTTCGCCGAGCACGAGCTGCTGTCGATCGGGAAGGCCGGCAAGTCGCGCTGGCTCGGCCGCAATCCGCGGGTGCGCGGCGTTGCGATGAACCCGGTCGATCACCCGTTGGGCGGCGGCGAAGGCAAGAGCTCGGGCGGCCGGCCGCCGACCAATCCGTGGGGCAAGGTGGAAGGCAAGAAGACGCGCCACAAAAAGAAACCGTCTACGAAACTCATCGTGCGCGGGCGTAAGCGCGGAAGGGCGACGCAGTAATGGGACGGAGCGTAAAGAAGGGTCCGTACGTCGAGCCATCACTGATGGTGAAGATCCAGGCGCTCAACGACCGGAACGAGAAGAAGGTGTTCAAGACCTGGTCGCGGCGCAGCACGATCACGCCCGACTTCGTCGGCCACACGCTCGCGGTGCACAACGGGAACAAGTTCATCCCCGTCTACATCACCGAGAACATGGTCGGCCACAAACTCGGCGAATTCGCGGCGACGCGGTTGTTCCGCGGGCACGGCGCCAAGGGTTCGGCGGCGGAGCGCGAAGCCGAGGCCGCCGAGGCCGCACAGGCCGGTGAGGGCGGCGCGGGGAGTGGTGGTGCCGGTGCCGGTGGCGGTGGCGGTGGGAAGGGAAAGGGTAAGGAGTAGCCGATGGAAGCTCGAGCCATTCAGAGCGGCGTGCGGCAGTCGGCGCGCAAGATGCGCCTCGTGATCGATCTGATCCGTGGCCGCGCGGTGCCCGAAGCCGACGCGATCCTGCGCTTCTCCAAGAAGCGGGCCGCGCGGCAGATCCATAAGGTGCTGCGGTCGGCGGTCGCGAATGCGCAGCAAGCGGCGCAGCGGCAGAACACGCCGTTCGATGCCGACGACTTGCGCGTCACGTACGCGGTCGTGAACGAAGGGCAGACGCTGAAGCGTTTCACCGCGGCGGCGATGGGTCGCGGTACGCCGATTCTGAAGCGGACGAGTCACGTCGAGATTCGCGTGGCCGGCGTCGAAGCGCCGCCCGCTCCGGCCGCTCCGACCCCGAAAGCCGCAGCAAAAGCAGAGAAGAAGCCACGCGCGAGAAAAGCGCCGAAGGCCAAGGTCAAGAAGCAGACGCCTGCGAAGAAAAAGAAAGCGAGCAAGTAAGTGGGCCAGAAAACACATCCCTACGGGTTCCGGCTGGGCATCGTCAAGCAATGGCGCTCGCGCTACTACGCGAAGCGCAACTTCCCGGAGCTGCTCAAGGAAGACGAGCTGATCCGGAAGTACCTGAAGACGCGCCTCAGCCATGCCGCGATCGCCGACGTGCACATCGAGCGCAAGCCCGGCAAGGTGACGGTCACGGTGCACACCGGCCGGCCGGGCGTCGTCATCGGCAAGCGCGGCGCGGAAGTCGACAAGCTGCGTGACGAGCTGGCGCAGCTCACGGGGAAGGAAGTCGGCATCAACGTCGAGGAGATCAAGCGTCCCGAGCTGGACGCGCAGCTGGTGGGTGACAGCGTGGCGCATCAGCTCACGCAGCGCATCTCGTTCCGCCGCGCGATGAAGCGCGCGGTGCAGAGCGCGATGCGGATGGGCGCGCAGGGGATCAAGATCAAGACGGCGGGCCGGCTGGGCGGCGCGGAAATCGCGCGCACCGAAGGCTACCACGAAGGACGAGTGCCGCTGCACACGTTGCGGGCGAACATCGACTATGCGACGTCGACGGCCAAAACGACGTTCGGCACGATCGGCGTCAAAGTCTGGATTTTCAAAGGTGAAGTGACCGAGGACCTCCACGGTCGCACCTATTCGACGGGCGTCTAAACCATGCTGGCACCGAAGCGAGTCAAGTTCCGCAAGCGGTTCAAGGGCCGCACCAATGGAATGGCCACGCGCGGCAACACCGTGGCGTTCGGCCACTATGGGCTCATGTCGCTCGAGCCCGGCTGGATCTCGAACCGGCAGATCGAAGCCGCGCGCGTCGCGCTCACGCGCGAGATGAAGCGCGGCGGCAAGGTGTGGATCCGGCTGTTTCCCGACAAGCCGATCACCAAGAAGCCGGCCGAGACGCGGATGGGAAAAGGCAAGGGGAATCCGGAAGGGTGGGTGGCGGTGGTGAAGCCCGGCCGGATCATGTTCGAGTTGGAGGGGATCGCGGAGGGCGAGGCGCGCGCTGCGCTGGCGCTCGCGTCGGCCAAGCTGCCGATCAGATCGAAGTTCGTGAAGCGGGAGGAGCGGTAGTATGGCGGCGAAACGGGAGAATCGCGCCGACGGGCTGCGGGAGCTCAAGACGGACGAGCTGACGCAGAAGCTCGTGGTGCTGACGGAAGAAAAATTCCGGCTCGAGTTCCGCCGCGCGACGGAGTCGCTCCAGAATCCGCTGCAGCTGCGCACGATTCGGCGGGACATCGCGCGGATTCGGACCATTCTGCAAGAGCGCGCCACGCAACAGGCGGCGGGGGCATCGGCATGACGGCAGGCCAGGAGACAGCAGTCGAGCGCGGGCGTCGCAAGGTCAGAACCGGCGTCGTCGTGAGCGACAAGATGCAGAAGACGGTGACGGTCTCGCTCCAGCGTCGTTTTGCGCACGGCTTTTACGGCAAGCAGGTGAATCGCACCAAGACGGTCGCCGCGCACAACGCGCAGGGCGCCAAGCTGGGCGACACGGTGCGCATCGTCGAAACACGGCCGTTGTCGAAACGGAAGCGGTGGCGCGTGATCGAGATAATCGAAAAGGCGAAATAGCCATGGTGCAGCAAGAATCGCAGATCAAGATCGCGGACAACTCGGGCGCGCGTCGCGCCCTGGTGATCCGCGTGCTCGGCGGGTCCAAGCGCCGCTACGCAGGCCTGGGCGACGTCGTCGTGGTCACGATCAAGGACGCCATCCCGACCGGCCAGGTGAAAAAGGGCGAGGTCGTGAAGGCGGTGATCGTGCGGACCGCCAAGGAGACCAAGCGCAAGGACGGCTCCTACATCCGCTTCGACGAGAACGCGGCGGTGCTGATCAACGACGAAGGCGAGCCACGCGCGACCCGCATCTTCGGCCCCGTGGGCCGCGAGCTGCGCGAGAAGAAGTTCATGAAGATCGTATCGCTGGCGCCGGAGGTGATCTGATATGAAGCCGCTCGTTTACAAGAAGTCGCGGCGCGAGCGCACGCAGCCGGTACCGGAGCGGTACAAGCTGCACATCGCGAAGGGCGACACCGTGCGGGTGATCAGCGGCGAGCACAAGGGCAAAGAGGGCCGCGTGCTGCACGTGCATCCGAAGAAGTTCCGCGTGGTGGTCGAGGGCGTGAACGTCGTGAAGAAGCACAAGCGCGCGACGACGCCGCAGGGCGAGAGCGGGATCATCGAGTTTCCGGCGCCGATCGCGGCGGCGAACGTGATGCTGCTCGACCCGAAGTCGGGCGAGCCGACCCGCGTGCGGCGGCGTCACGATAAAGAAGGAAAGCTCGAGCGCATCGCGGTGAAATCGGGTCAGCCGATTCCGAGAGTGAGATAGCTATGGCCGACGAAAAAGAGAAACAAGAGAAGAAACAGAAGCCGCAGCAACAGCCGAAGCAGCCCAAGCAGGAGAAGAAGGGCAAGCAGCAGGCTGAAGCCGCAGCGGAAAAGGCCGAGGCGCCGCCCGAGCCGGTCGAGCCGGCGCCGCGCGCGCGGCTGATGGACTTCTACGAGCAGCAGGTGCGCGCGAAGCTGCAGCAGCAGTTCGGCTTCAAGAACCCGCACCAGATTCCGCGGCTCAAGAAGATCGTGCTGAACGTCGGCATGGGGGACGCGTCCAAGAATCCGAAGGGCCTGGACGCCGCAGCCCTCGAGCTGGCGGCCATCACCGGCCAGCATCCGGTGACGACGCGCGCCAAGAAGGCGATCGCGAACTTCAACCTGCGCGCCGGTCAGGCGATCGGCTGCGCGGTGACGCTGCGCGGCGGCCGCATGTACGAGTTCCTCGACCGCTTCATCTCGGTCGCGGTGCCGCGCATGCGCGACTTCCGCGGCCTCCCCACCAAGAGCTTCGACGGGCGGGGCAACTACACGCTGGGCATCAAGGAGCAGATGATTTTCCCGGAGATCGACTACGACAAAGTCGAGCGCATTCACGGGATGGACATCACGTTCGTGACGAGCGCCGGGCGCGACGACACCGCGCTGGCCCTGCTGCGAGAGCTGGGCATGCCGTTCCGGACCGAAGCGGGCGCGGCTGGCGCCGCCGCCTAGGAGAGTTCATGGCGAAGAAGGCGTGGATCGAGCGAGTAAAAAAGACGCCGAAGTTCAAAGTGCGGCGCTACTACCGCTGCCGGCGCTGCGGCCGCAGCCGGGGCACGCTCCGGAAGTTCGAGCTGTGCCGCATCTGCTTCCGGGAGCTGGCGCTGCGCGGGGAGATTCCCGGCGTGCGCAAGGCCAGCTGGTAAGAAAGAGGGGACAGGGCACGAATGAGCGTTATTGATCCCGTCGCCGATATGCTGACCCGGGTGCGCAACGCCTGCCAGGCGGGCCACCGCAGGGTCGACATGCCGGTGTCGAAGCTGAAAGTCGCGATCGCCACGATTCTGCGTGACAACCACTACATCCAGGACTACAAGGTCCTGGACGACGGCCAACACGGATTGCTGCGGCTGTACTTGAAGTATTACAACGACGCGCCGGTGATTCGCGAGCTGCAGCGCGTATCGTCGCCGGGCCTCAGGCGCTACGTCAAAGCGCGCGAGATCCCGCGCGTCAAGAACGGCCTCGGCATGGCGATCCTCAGCACGCCGCAGGGACTGATGACCGATCGCCAGGCGCGCACCGCCCGGGTGGGCGGCGAAGTCCTCGCGGTGGTCTGGTAACCAGGAGCCGGGAGTCAGGAGCCAGGGATGTCACGAATCGGGAGAAAACCCGTCGCGTTGCCGAAGGGCGTAACGGCGCAGATCGACGGGCACAAGATCACGGTCAAAGGACCGAAGGGCGAGATCAGCCGGACCCTGCATGAGGAGATGGGACTGTCCCTCGAGGACAGCACCGTCGTCGTGAAGCGTCCGTCCGATGAAGCGCGGCACAAGGCGCTGCACGGCCTGACGCGCACGCTCGTCGCGAACATGGTGGAAGGCGTCACCAATGGGTTCGCGAAGTCGCTCGAGATCCAGGGCGTCGGCTACAAGGCCGAGCCGAAGCCGTTCGGCGTGCAGCTGGTGGTGGGGTTCTCGCATCCGGTGCCGTACCATGCGCCGCAGGGGATCAAGATCACGGTGACCAACAACGTCCAGGTGAAGATCGAAGGCGTCGACAAGGAGCTGGTGGGCCAGGTGGCCGCGGAGCTGCGCAACTTCCGGCCGCCCGAACCTTACAAAGGCAAGGGGATCCGCTACGCGGGTGAGCAGGTCCGTCGGAAGGCGGGCAAGACGGCCCAGGCGGCGGCGAAATAAGCCATGCGATCGATTCGACAAATCAAGACCGCGGCGGATAGCCGCTATCGCCGGCACCTGCGCGTTCGCAAGAAAGTCGAAGGGACGCCGGAGCGGCCACGCCTCGTCGTGTTCCGCTCTTCCAAGCACATCTACGCCCAGCTGGTGGACGATCAGCGCGGCGTGACGATTGCCGGCGCGACCGACACGTCCGAAGGCGTGCAAGTGGAGGGCAACGGCAAGGTGGCGCGGAGCTTTGCGGTCGGGAAGCTCATCGCCGCCAAGGCGAAAGAGAAAGGCATCGCCAAGGTCGTGTTCGACCGCGGCGGCTACCAGTATCACGGTCGCGTCAAAGCCGTCGCGGACGGCGCGCGCAAGGGCGGATTGGAGTTCTAATGGCAGATCCCAAAGAAGGAACGGAAGCGTCGACGAACGTGTCTCCCGCGGCCCCCCCGGCGGAGGCGCCGGCAGCCGATGCGCCGGCGGCTGCTGCTGCACCCACGCAAGGAGAGCATCGTCCGCAGCGCGGCCCGCGTGGCCAGGGCGGTGGGCGCGGTGGCCGCGGCAGAGGCGGGCGTGGTGGTGAGCGCCGCGATGGGCCCGGCGGCGATCGCGGTCAGGGCCGCGAAGGCGACGGCATGGTCGAGAACGTCGTCTCGATCAACCGCGTCGCGAAAGTCGTAAAGGGGGGTCGCCGCTTCTCCTTTAATGCATTGGTGGCTGTGGGGGATGGGAAAGGTCAGGTCGGAATCGCGACCGGCAAGGCCAACGAAGTGAGCGAAGCGGTGCGCAAGGCGGTCGAGGCTGCGCGCCGCCGCATGAACGAGATCCCGCTCACCGGTGGCACGATCCCGCACGAAATCGTGGGGAGTCATGGCGCCGGCCGCGTGCTGCTCAAGCCGGCCGCGTCGGGAACGGGCGTGATCGCCGGCGGTCCGGTGCGCGCCGTGCTCGAGTGCGCCGGCATCCGCGACATCCTGACCAAGAGCCTCGGCTCGACCAATCCGCACAACATGGTGCGGGCGACGATGGACGGCCTGAAGCGGCTGACGACGGCGCGGCGCGTCGCGCGCGAGCGCGGCGTCGAGCTCGAAGCGATTCCGTATCGGGCGCGGCAGGAAGGCGGCGGCCCGGCAACGGGCGGAGCAGTGACCCATGGGTAGACTTCCGCCGACTCGCAAATACCGGAAGCGCAAACCGGGCCGCGACCCCGTGCTGCCGCCCGTTGGAAAGAGCCAGCTCCGGATCAAGCAGGTGCGCTCGGGCAGTGGCATGCCCGCTCGCACCGTGCGGACACTCGAGGCGCTCGGTCTCAAGCATCACCAGGATGTGGTCGTGCATGCCGACCATCCGGCGCTGCGCGGCATGCTTCAGCAAGTCCGTCATCTGGTGGAAGTGACGACGGCAACGGAAACAGAAGGTCAGGAAAAGAAGCCCAAAGGAAAGAAGCACAATGCCTAAGGCAAAACCGAAGCCCACACGGAAGCCGCGTTCGCGGGCCAAGGCCCAAGCTCCCGGCGCCGAGTCCCAGTATCCTCGTCTCGCGCTGCACGATTTGCAGCCGCCGCGCGGCTCGCATCGCGCGCGGATCCGTAAAGGCCGCGGTCCGGGTTCCGGTATCGGCAAGACTGCGGGTCGCGGCGGCAAAGGTCAGACCGCGCGCCAGGGTGGGCACGTCCGTCCCGGATTCGAGGGCGGGCAGATGCCGCTCATCCGCCGTATTCCGAAGCGCGGCTTCACGAACCCGTTCAAGCAGCCGGCGCAGGTGGTGAACGTGCGGCATCTCGTGCTGCTCGCCGAGGGCGTCGAGGTGACGCCGGAGACCCTGTTCGGCGCCGGGCTCGTCCGTCGTCCCGATCACCCGATCAAGCTGCTCGGCACGGGTGAGGTTGCGGGCCGGAAGTTCGTGGTGAAAGGCGTGGCGGTTTCGGCCAGCGCCAAGACAAAGATCGAGCAGGCGGGCGGAACGATCGCGTGACGTCGACTGTCCCCAATCTGTTCAAGGTGCCGGAGCTGAAGGACAAGCTCCTGTTCACCCTGTTGTGCCTCGTCATCTACCGAATCGGATCGCACATCGCGACGCCGGGCGTAAACGTGCAGGCGTTGTCCGACTTCATGAGCACGCGCGGCAGCGGGACGCTGTTCGGACTGTACGATCTGTTTTCGGGCGGCGGGTTGCGCCGCGCGACGGTATTCGCGCTCGGCATCATGCCGTACATCTCGGCGAGCATCGTCTTCCAGCTGGCCGGGCCGGTGTTTCCGAACATCGAGAAGATGCAGCGCGATGAAGAGGGCAAGAACAAGCTGACGCAGTGGACGCGGTATCTCACCGTCGTGCTCTGCGTCTTTCAGGCGTACGGCTTCGCGATCTTCACCGAATCGCTGGGCGGCGCGGTCGCGCATCCCGGGTTCGCGTTCCGAATGACGACGGTCCTGACGCTCACGACGGGCGGCATCTTCGTCATGTGGCTGGGCGAGCAGATCACGGAGCGCGGCATCGGCAACGGCATGAGCTTGCTGATCTTCTTTTCGATCATCGAGCGCATTCTGCCCGAGACGGTCAACACGTTCGAAGCGCTGAAGACCGGGACGCTCACCTTCCCGGTGCTGCTCATCGTGCTGATCATGTGCGTGCTCGTGGTCGCGGCGACCGTGGCGATCACCGTGGCGGCGCGGCGGATCCCGGTCCAGATCCCGCGCAAGGTGATGGGGCGCGGGCGCATCCGTGAAGGGCAGAAGACGTTCATCCCGCTGCGCATCAACAGCTCCGGCGTGATGCCGATCATCTTTGCGCAGTCGCTGATCATCGTGCCGGGGACGGTGGCGCAGTTCAGCGGCGTCGCCTGGCTGAAGCAGTTCGCCGAGTACTTCAACACCACGTCGGTCTGGTACATCGTCTCCAGCGCGATCCTGATCGTGTTCTTCGCCTACTTCTACACGTCCATCATCTTCAACCCGGTGGATCTCGCGGAGAACTTGAAGAAGCAGGGCGCGTTCATCCCGGGCGTGAAGCCCGGCGCGGCGACCGCCGATTACATCGACGACGTGCTGTCGCGGATCACGCTGCCGGGCGCGATCTTCCTCACGTTCGTGGCGCTGCTGCCCATCATCGTGCAGAACACGCTCAATATGCCGTTCGGGTTCGGCGGCACCGCGCTGCTCATCGTCGTGGGTGTGGCGCTGGATACGGTGCAGCAGGTGCAGCAGCATCTGCTGCTGCGGCAATATGACGGCTTCATGAAGGGTGGTGGCCCCAGCGGCGGTGCCTCGCGGGTGCGTTTCCGCCGCTAGTGCCCGCACGGTAAGTGTTCATCCTCATCCTGGGAGCACCAGGCTCGGGAAAGGGGACGCAAGGAAAGATTCTCGCCGAGCGTCTCGGAGTGCCCAAGATCACCACCGGCGATCTGATCCGCACCGCCATGAAGGATGGGACGTCGCTCGGCCTCGAGGCCAAGAAGTACTACGATGACGGCAAGCTGGTGCCCGACAGTATCATTCTCGGTATGATCAAGGAGCAGTTGGACCGTCCGGAGGCCAAGGACGGCGCCATCCTCGACGGGTTTCCCCGCACCGCGGCGCAGGCCGAGCTGGTCGATCGCACGCTGGCGCAGCGCCAGCAGCGGCTGAACCACATCCTCCTGCTTGACGTCACCGAAGACGAGCTCGTGCGGCGCATGCGCGCCCGCGCCGAGATCGAAGGCCGCACCGACGACACGCCGGACGCGATCGCGAACCGGCTGCAGATCTACCAGCGCGACACCGCGCCCCTCGTCGCGCACTACGCCCAGCGCGGGATCGTGAAACGCGTACCCGGCATCGGCACGGTCGACGACATCGCAGGGGAGATCAAGCGCATCATCGGCCGATGATCACCATCAAGTCGCCGCGCGAGATCGAAACCATGGCGTCTGCCGGCCGCATCGTCGCGGAGACGCTGGCGCTGGTCGCCCGCAACGTGCGGCCCGATATCACCACCGAAGACCTCGATCGCCTGGCCGAGGATTTCATTCGCAGCCATCCGGGCGCGCAGCCGTCGTTCAAGGGGCTGTACGATTTTCCCGCCACGCTCTGCACGTCCATCAATCAGGAGATCGTGCACGGCATTCCGTCGCACAAGCGGGTACTGCACGACGGCGACATCGTGAGCATCGACGTCGGCGTGTGGCTCGAGGGCCTGCACGCCGACTCGGCGGCAACGTTCCCGGTGGGCGACATCAAGCCCGAAGTGGCGCGCCTGCTGGCCACTACGAAGGAAGCGCTGGCCGCGGGTGTCGCGCAGGCGCGCGCGGGCAATCACGTGGGCGACATCGGGCATGCGGTGCAGCAGGTAGCGGAGCACGCGGGCTACTCGGTCGTACGCGAGCTCGTCGGGCACGGCATCGGCGCCTCGTTTCACGAGGAGCCGCAAGTGCCGAACTACGGCAAGCCGAAGCGCGGCGCCCGGCTCGTGCCCGGCATGACGATCGCGATCGAGCCGATGATCAATGTGGGCGGCTCGGCGATTCGCACGCTGGATGACAAGTGGACGGTGGTGACGCAGGATGGATCGCTATCGGCGCATTTCGAGCACACCGTCGCCATCACCACCAACGGGCCGCGGATTCTGACGCAATCGTAGGGGTCCTACACCCCGGACTGTTTCGCCCGCGCCTGGTCGGACATGCCTGCCAGATTCGCGTTCACATTTTCCGTCGCCCCATCGATCGCCGTTTTCGCCAGCATCCCGGCCACGCGCGCGTCGCTGGTGGCGTTCTTGTTGCCGATTTGTTCGATGGTCTGCGCGAGGGCGAGCAGACGACGCGCCCGCTTGACGACTTCGGCGGGAGGACGCGCCGCCCCCAGCAGCGCGTCGTCGATGGCCCGCGCACGCTGCGGATCGTCCTTCGGAATCTTGTACGCGCGACTCACGCCTTCGTAGGCCGCCGCATCTTCATCCACCAGGCGCCGCAGGTCGGTGCGCAGGCGCTCGGCTTCCTCGATGATCGCGCGAGCCTCGGCGTCGACTGCCGCATATGCCTTCCGACCGACGGTCAGCCGCGCGACCATGGCGACCAGCGCCGCGGCAAGGGTTCCGGCGAGCGCCGCCGCGCTGCCGCCACCGGGTGTCGGTGACGCGGCCGCCAGCTGATCGATCCAGCCATCCAACGAAACTCCAGCGTCGGGCGAAGCCGCGCGGATTTTCGTTTCCAGGACGTGACTGTTCGCGTCGGATAATCGCAGCGCGGTCTCGGCCGCGCCGATCAGCGCGCGCTCGGGAATGAGACCGACAATTTCGCTCTTTTGAACGGCCACACCTTGCTTCTCAGCCCTCATCTTGATGGCGTTGAACACGACAGCGGGTGAGGTGATGTCGATGTCCAGGAGGTTCATGGACACCTGGGCCAAGCCATTGACGATGAAGCCGCTCGCCTGCACCGCGGGCAAGCCGCCGCCCGACGTGCGGATCTGCTTCGCGATTTCCTTGGCCACCGTCACGTCCTGTGTGTCGAGATAGACATTGAAGGCGACGAGGAACGGCCGAGCGCCGATGGCGGTGGCCCCGGCGGTGGGATGGACTCGCGTGGGGCCGAAATCCGGATCCAGCACGCGACCGCGCATCCCCTCGAACTCGCCTTTGCGCACTTCCGGAAGCAGCACGCGCTCCGGGCGCGTCGCCGCGCGGGCGTAGAGGAAGACCGGAATCTCGAGCTCCTTGGCAACTCGCTCGCCCAGCTGCCGCGCGAGCGCGATGCAATCATCCATGGTGACGCCGGCGACGGGAACGAACGGCACGACGTCCGTTGACCCCATGCGGGGATGCTCGCCGGAGTGTTTCGTGAGGTCGATCCGCCGGGTGGCGACGCGCATGGCGGCGACCGCCGCGTCGAGCGCCGCGGCAGGTGGCGCGACGAACGTGAAGACCGAGCGGTTGTGCGCCGGGTCGGACTGCACGTCGAGCAACTGCACGCCTGTGACGCCGGAAATCGCGACCCGCAGCGCTTCAATCGTGGCGGCGTCCTTGCCCTCGGAGAAGTTCGGCACGCACTCGACCAGCGGACCAGACATCAGCTTCTCCTCACCAGTTCAATGAGCCACTTGTGAACGGACGCGTTCCCGGCCACGATCGAACCGTCGGCGTCCGCGCCGAGCACGTCGGATGTGCCGTCGAGCCGCGTCACGACGCCGCCCGCCTCCCGGATGAGCAGCACGCCCGCCGCAATGTCCCAGGAGGCCAGGTGCTGCTCCCAAAAGCCGTCGAGCCGCCCGGCCGCCACGTCCGCCAGATCGAGGGCCGCGGAGCCGGCGCGCCGCACGCCACTGGATGCGCCGATCACAGCCGCGAACTGGGCGAGAAACGCGGGAAGCAGATTGAGCGTCCGGAATGGAAAGCCGGTGCCGATCAACGCGTACCGTGGCTCGGTTACGGCAGACACACTCAAGCGCGTGTCCTCCTCATAGGCGCCGCCACCACGCGTGGCCTTGAAGGTCCGCTGGCGGCACACATCGTGAATCACACCCGCCACCAACTTCCCGTCCGCGAGGCATGCGATGCTGACCGCGTATTGGGGATAGCCGTGGAGAAAATTCGTCGTGCCATCCAGCGGATCGACGATCCACACCAGCTTCCCGGATGGCCAGCGCTGCGGCGAGAGCTCCTCGCCGATGATCACCGACTCCGGCTCCTCCCGCGTGAGGATCTCGACAATCATGCCTTCGGCCGCGCGATCGACTTCCGTCACGAAATCGTGCTGGGATTTTTCCATCCAATTGTGCACCGTCGGCCTTGCGGCAGAGCGCACGAATTCGGCGGCGCGGAGCGCCGCGCGCTCCGCCAGCTTGACTAAGTCGTTGTATTCACGCACCTTGCTGGCCCGTGCCCCCCCCGACCTCCGTGTCGCCCAAACGCGTTTTCAGCGGCATCCAGCCCTCGGGCGAGCTGCACATCGGGAACTATCTGGGCGCGGTCCATAACTGGGCGAACGTTCAGCACCGCTACGAGTCGCTGTTTTGCATCGTCGATTATCACGCGATCACGATACCCTACGATCCGCGTGAGCTTCCCGAGCGGACGCGTGAGCTCGCCATCTCGCTGCTCGCGGCCGGGATCGATCCAGGGGTGGCCACTGTCTTCGTGCAGTCAGCGGTCCCGGAACATACCGAGTTGGCCTGGATTTTCAACACGATCACGCCGCTCGGCGAGCTGGAACGCCAGACGCAATTCAAGGAC
>Ga0070730_10000595_pt1 | contig 40246 bp, 37 predicted proteins | sample Coa_R1_3_FD_66447 | JGI IMG/M metagenome (GOLD analysis project Ga0070730, IMG submission 66447) | Surface soil microbial communities from Centralia Pennsylvania, which are recovering from an underground coalmine fire - Coalmine... | ecosystem: Environmental > Terrestrial > Soil > Unclassified ...
ATGGCGGGAGCCTGATCGACGGTCAAAACGAAGGATTGGCTGGCGTCCGCACCGATGCCGTTGTGGGCTTTGATGGTGATGGAGAAGGTGCCACCGGTTCCGGCGGCAGGAGTGCCGGCGAGCGTGGCGGTGCCGTTGCCGTTGTCTTTGAAAGTGACGCCGGATGGAAGCGCGCCGGTTTCCGTCAAGCTGGGAGCGGGAAAGCCGGTGGTGGTGACGGAGAAGGTGCCGGCGGAGCCGACGGTGAAGGTGGTTGCGTTGACGCTGTTGATGGCCGGGGCTTTGCCAACGATCAAGGTGAAATTCTGGCTTGCGGGTGTGCCGACGCCATTGGTAGCAGTAATGGTGATGGGGAAAGAACCGGTTGTGCTCGTGGTGCCGGAGAGGGTTGCGGTGCCGTTGCCGTTGTCGACGAATGTGATTCCGGTGGGGAGTGCACCGGACTCGGCGAGGGCGGCGGTAGGAATTGCGGTGGTGGTGACGGAGAAGGTTCCCGAAGTTCCGGCGACGAACGAGGTGGTGTTGGCGCTGGTAATGGTGGGCTGTTCGTTGACGGTGATGGTGAAACTCTTCGAGGAGGTTTGCGGAGCACCCGTGCTGGAATCTTTGACCTGGACGGTGAAGGTAGACGTACCGGTTGCCGTAGGCGTGCCGGTGATGGCGCCGGATGAGCTATTGATGCTGAGGCCGGGAGGAAGAGTGCCAACGGTGACGGAATAAGAAAGAGCGCCGGCGCCGCCGGTGGTGGTGATGGAGGCGTTGTAGGCGGTTCCTTTGACGGCGGCGGCGAGAGTTGAGGAGGCATTCGAAATCTGAGGAAGCGGCGAAACGGTGACCATGATGGTCTGCGTGATGGCGGGGTTCGAAGCGGAGGCGATGGTAATGGTGGCGGTACCGCCGGCACCGGTGGTGGGAGCATTGTACGTGGCGCCGGAAACGGACTGATTGGCGAGCGCGCCGACGCCATTGAGCGTGAACGTTGCGCCCTTGGCGAGAGGGTCGTTATCTACTTGCACAGAAATGGTAAAGGACTGGCCAAGATCGAGGGCCTGTGCGCCCGTGGGAGAGGAAACGGCGATGGAAATGGGTTTTGGAGAACCAGTACAGCCTGAGAAGACGAGGAGAAAAATCGCCAGAGCTGGGGCCCAGAGTCTGCGCATAGTACGCTCCCAATGAATTTTTTTGACACACCGGAACCAGGCGGAAACGAACGGGGCGCACAAGGACCGTTCCATCCGCAACGAATTCACCAATTCGCGGCAAAACGTTAAATTGCAAAAAAAGCTAAAAAAAACCTGGTTCCTCAGACAGAGTTCCGAGACCGGTGTTGGCCTCGAGGAAAAGGCCGACACGCTCGTTCCGAGCGAAAGGTACGCTCTAAAACACACCAAGGAAGCAAACGCGCCAATCGCTGCGAAAATCAGAAGCCTGTAATGGGACGAACAAAACTCCGTACTTTGGCCAACAAATGGAGGCGATGATAGGGGAAGACGGCACCGCAGTCCAGAATAAAATGTGAAGATGGAAAGGATGTTGCGCAAAAGTAATAATTGGATGAATGAAGGGGTTCCGCAAGGCGAAGAGTTGGCGGAAAAGAAGATTTTCGCGGCGGCGAATGCGCTGGGCAAGGGCCGGCGTTGGAGCGAGCCGATCGTGAACGATGAAAAAGGAACGCGGGATGCGGGATGACTGAGCGGCGCTGGCGCGCTAGACGGCGATGGCGGGGAGGATGGCGCGGACGGGAGTGGAAACGGAGCTTGTGGGAAGAGGCGGGCGGGGCGAAGGAGCGGCAGCGACGAATTGCGCGTGGAGGTTGCGTTGAACGCGACGACCCCAGGCGCGGACAAAACCGAAATTGAGACCGCCGCAGAGGGCGGAGCTGGCGAGGGGAACGAGGCGAGCGACCCATTTTTCGGCGGCTTCGGCGCCGAGACGGACGGCGAGACGTTCGACGATCATGGGCGCGATTTTTTCGACAAGCTGTTTTTCGGCGAGGTCTTTGCCGAAATCGATGCCGGTGGCCGCGGCGGCGGCGAGCCAGAGTTCGCGTTTTTGTTCGTCGCTGCGGAAATCAAATCCATAAAGAAGACAGAGGCGCTGGATCAAACGGAGTGTGATGAGGGTGAGAAGACCGGCGTCGGGAACGAGCGTGATCATTCCGCCGAATCCGAAACCGGCGCCTTCTAGAAAGGCGAGGCGCTGCGCATCGCGAATCAAAACGGCGGCGATGGAGTCTAATCGTTCGACGGGAAGATAACGGAGCTGGCGGAAATCGGTGACGTGAAGTTTGTGTTTGCGCGCGAGGTAACGGCGAAAATCTTCGCGATTGATTTCGATCGAGCGCATACCGCCGCGAAGACCGAACCGGAAAAGCCGCGTGAATGAGGTCCCGATTCCCATGGGATATAACCCCAGAATAGTTTAGCGCATCTTACGCCGGTTGGATTCGGGGAATACGGCCGGTGTCGCGGCGGTCTACGTGGCAGGTGGAAATAGAAGAGGCGCGGGCAAGAGGGCCTGCGGCGGTTGAGGGTAATCGGAACGCGGCGTCGAGAGCGCAGTACTACTTGACGCGCAAAAGGATTTCGGTAAACTGCGCTTTCTCGATGGCGACGAGCGTACAATTCGTGCCGGCGGTTCCTCCCGCGGATCTGGACTATCCGCAGAAGGAAGCGGCGTTTTTCTACGGGCTATTTTTGCGCGGACATTCGGCGGAGCGGCTGCGGCAAGATATTGAAGTGCCTGCGGCGGTGCTGGCGAAGTGGCACCGCGAAGCGGAGCGAGAGCCGCAGCTGCGCGATATTTTTTCGCGAATGGTGGAGTACCGGCGGCACGTGCTGGCGATTTTTGATCTGCTGGTTGAGTCGGAAGGAAATCAGAGAATTCAGTAAATAGACTGGCCGGACGAAGCGGCCGGAAATCCCCGCCGTTTTGCAACATTAAAAATCTTCCAAAAACTGTAAAAACCTGTACGTTGGTACAGTTTGAGCATTCGCAAGGCAACCCAACCAAAGGCGCTTGATTCTAACCGCTGCGGGGGGACAAGTGTCACAAAATGCAGGGGATTACGCATTTGACGTGGTCACGGTCCAAGGGTAGAATCCACAAGTCTCCTAGAAGTAGAGGTGTCTCCTATCATGTCCAAGGTAATCCGCTCGCTCATCTCCGGCGTTTTTGCCATCTCCATTACGCTGCCACCGGCTTCGGCGCAGCAGGCGCAAGCGCCTGCTAACGATCCGACCGCCGCGCCCGGTCCGCAAAAGCTGACCAAAGAGCAGAAGAAGAAGATGGGGCGCGCTCTGAAAGAGCTCGACAAGCAATACAAGGAATGGCTGAACGAAGACGTCATCTACATTATTTCGCCGGACGAGCGGACCGCGTTTTTGCAACTGGATACGAACGAAGAGCGGGAACAGTTTATCGAACAATTCTGGCTGCGGCGCAGCAGCAACCCGGATCTGCCGGACAATGATTTTAAGGAAGAGCATTATCGCCGTATCGCGTACGCAAACGAGCACTACGCTTCGGGCATACCGGGATGGAAGACGGATCGCGGGCGCATATACATTATTTGGGGACAGGCGGATGAAGTGGATTCGCACCCGACGGGCGGGACGTACGACCGGCCGATTGAAGAAGGTGGCGGCTCGACAACGACTTATCCTTGGGAATCGTGGCGGTATCGGTATCTGGAAGGATTGGGAAATAACATTGAGCTTGAATTCGTCGATCCGACGGGTTCCGGGGAATACCACCTGACGTCGGACCCATCGGAAAAAGATGCGCTGTTGCACGTGCCGGGCGCCGGCTTGAGTTTGTTGGAATCGATGGGCTTGGCGACGAAAGCGGACCGCTTTACGCGGTCGGACGGGACGAACCTGCCGACGGCGCTGGGCGGCACACCGGCGAGTTTGGACGAATTTAACCGATTGGAGCAATACGCGAAGGTGCAGCAAGCGCCGCCGGTAAAGTTTAAGGATTTGGAGTCGCTGGTGACTTCGCGCGTGGTGCGAGACCAAGTGCACTTTACGTGGCGGACGGACTTCCTGAAAGTCACGAACGATACGGTGCTGGTGCCGGTGACGGTGCAAATTCCAAACGGCCAGCTTTCGTTTCAATCGAAAGACGGAGTGCATTCGGCGACGATCAACGTGTTTGGGAGAGTGAGCACGCTGACGGGCCGCGTGGTGCAGACGTTTGAAGACGCGGTGAGCCGGGATTTTCCGGATTCGCTGTTCCAGCAGTCCGTGAAGCTGCAATCGATCTATCAAAAAGCGGTGCCGCTGCGCCCGGGATTGTACCGGCTGGATTTGGTGATCAAGGACGTGCAGAGCGGAAACGTGGGCGTGGTGAATACGCGGCTTGCGGTGCATCAATACGAGGATGCAAAGCTGGATTCGAGTTCGCTGATTTTGGCGGACCAGATCGAGCACGTGCCGGCGAAGCAGATCGGCGCGGGGCAATTTGTGCTCGGCTCCTCGAAAGTGCGGCCGCGCATGGAAGCGGACTTTACGACGGCGGACAGGCTGGGAATTTACATGCAGGTCTACAACCTGAAGGCGGACGAGACTTCGCACAAGAGCGCGGCGGCGTTTCAGTATACGGTGAGAAAAGGCGAGCAGCAGATCATGCAGTTTAAAGAGACGTCGGCGGAGATGAAGCAAGCCGGCGATCAAGTGACGATTGAACGGCTGCTGCCGCTGGCGACGCTTGCGCCGGGAAAATACACGCTGGAAGTGAACGCAACCGACACCATTACGAATCAGACGATCACGAGAACGGCAGAATTCACGGTGAAGGAACCGGCGGCTTCGCCTTTGAAGTCCGCGGCCAATACTGCACCGGGGAGGTAAGGGATCGTGAAGCAGGGACCACTCCTCATCCTGGGGGCCCTGGCCTTGACGGCGGCGTGCGCATCGCTGGGAGCGAGCGCGGCGCTGGCGCAGGCGAAGCCTGTCACGGGCAAGGTGACGGGGGTGGTGCGCGATGCGGGCGGAACGCCGCAGATGGGCGCGAGCGTTGAATTGATTCCGGAAGCGGCGGGAGCAATCCTTTCCTCGGCAAGTTTCCTTACGAACACGCAAGGCGTTTTTCGAAGCGAAAAACTGGTTCCTGGGCTGTACTCGGTGCGCGTCACGCTTGCGGGCTTTTTGCCGACGCTGCAACAGCATGTACGGATCAACGCAAATCTAACGACGCTGGTTCGCATTGAGATGGAATCGATGTTTGCGAGCCTCGATCAATTGAGGCGGCAGCCGGCGGCAAAATCCGCCGATGCGGAAGATTGGAAGTGGGTGCTGCGCTCGGCGCCGGGCATGCGTCCGGTGCTGCAGTGGAATGAACATGAGGTGGTGGCCGAGCCAGACGAGCGGCGCGAAGCGGGAAGCGGCGCACCGAAAATGTTGCTGGAATTTACGGATGGCGCGCGGCGGCCGGGTTCGGTTTCGAATATCGCTTCGGCGCCGGGCACATCGTTTGCCTACGACCAGAAGCTAAGCGGTACGGGCCATTTGCTGGTGGCCGGACAGGTGAGTTATCAGGATTCCGCGGCCGGGGGAATCGCGACGGTTTGGCTGCCGACGGGAACGCTCGGAGCAGGTCCGCATACGGCGCTGGTGGTGCGGGAAGCGAAACTGGGCGACACGGGATTGACGTTCCGCGGGGTGCGGCTGGATCAGGGCGGAGCAGTGGGACTTGGCGATCGCGTGCTGGTGCGGTATGGAGCGGAGTACGTGCTGGTGGGGCTCGGCAGAGGCGCGGCAGCGTTGCGGCCGAGAATTTCGGCCGAGGCGCGCATTACGGAGTCTTGGAAAGCGGATTTGATTTTCGCGTCGGAGCCGGGCTCGCCAAACATGATGGAGTCTGGGGCCGGAGACCTGGCCGCAGCACTGAATGAAGCAATGGGAGAGCTTGACGCTTTCCCGACATTGACGTGGCGCGGGGGCCGGCCGGTGTTGCAGGGCGGGTGGCATGAAGAGATTTCGGCCGAACGCAAACTTGGAGAAAAGGGAAAATTGCAGGTTGCGGGTTTTCATGACGACAACCGGCACATTGCGGTGTTTGGACAGGGACACGATCTGCCGATCACGGAATACTTTCAGGATTCGTTTTCAAATGGATTTGCGTACGACGGAGGCTCGAGCAGCAGCTGGGGAGCGCGCGTGGCGCTGCGGGAAAAGCTGACGGATGACGTGGAGTGGACGACGGTGTATGCGTACGGCGGAGTGCTCGCGCCGTCGGACGAAGTTGGCGGGCCATTGCGCAATTCACTGCGAAATGCGTCGCGCAATTCGATCGGAACGAACGTAAGCTGGACTTCGCAGCGTTCGCGCACGAAACTGACGGCGGGCTACAAGTGGATCAACGGGCCAGCGCTATCGAGGCTGGATAATTTTGGCGAAACGCTGTATCAGATGGATCCGTTTATGCACATTTCGATTCGACAGCAACTTCCGCGGTTTGGACATGGCCGGTGGGAAGCGATCGCCGATTGCGACAATTTGATGGCGCAGGGGTACATACCGATCACGACAAGGGATGGGCAGGCGGTTCTGGTGCCAGCGTTCCGCACGGTGAGGGGCGGATTGAGCGTACAGTTTTAGGGCGAAAAGGGTTTGGAAAGCTGTAGACGCTCTACCAGAAAGTGGAATTCCGCGGTACACGGGTCCATCCGCTTCTGTAAACCATAGATAATAAGCCGTTTAAGAGACGAAAAAGATACCAAAGATTGGAATCGCACTTGCACCCAGAATTGGTAACTCGGGGTGTAACCCGATCGAGCCGCCAGATGAAGCAGAGCCTCCGTGCCAGCGTCGGATCAGTCCTTGTTGCGGTTGGAACAAGGGTCGGTGCCGTGGTCCTCGCCATCGCCACCATGGCTGCGATGGTGTTTGCGCTGCTGAATTTCGACCAAAGAGCGAGATTTGAACCTCCGGACGATGGCGTCGCGTGGTGGGATACGAATCACGGCGTCGAAGCGCGACAGATTGTTGCGAACTCGCCGGCGCAAAAGGTGGGAATTCGGACGGGGGACGTAGTAAAAGAAATCAACGGGGTGCCGGTCCGAAGTGCGCTGCAAGTTACGAATGTGCTGTGGCACGCCGGACTGTGGACGCAAGTTCGGTACAAATTAGCGCGGAGTGGAGAGGAATTTGAGACGCCGCTGGTGACGGCACCGGCGGAAGATCCGGCGTCGGTTGAGAATTACCTGCGGTTTGCCGGATTGTTGTTTCTTTTCATCGGCTTCTTTATTTTGTGGAAGCGCTGGAACGCTCCGAGAGCAATTCATTTTTACGTTTTTTGCCTTGTTTCGTTTATTTTCTGTTCGTTCCACTACAGCGGGAAGCTGGATCCGTTTGACTACGAAGTGTATTGGGGAAATATCGCGGCGACGCTGCTTGCTCCGGCTTTGCTGCTGCATTTCGCGCTGGTTTTTCCTGAACGCGGCGAAAATATAAGCCGATCGGCGCGCAAGCTTGCGGTGGTGTACGGACCGGCGCTGGCGTTGGCGTTGGTGCACGTTGCGGTGGCGAGCCGATCGATCGGGTTCATTCCGTGGGTGGGTTCGCGTGTGGTGCTCGCGCAACTGGAACTGAGTTACTTCGCATTGTGCTGTATCGCGGCGGGCGTGGTTTTCTACGTAACGTATCGCGGGGCGGCGCCGGGGATTCTGCGGCAGCAGCTAAAGTGGCTGACGGCGGGCACGCTTGTCGGCTGCCTGCCGTGCGCGCTGTTCTACATTTTGCCCTTTGCGCTCGGCCTGCCGATGATGCCGTGGATGAAATTCGCGGTACTGAGCCTGGTGCTGATTCCGATCTGCTTCGGCTACGCCATCGTGCGCTACCGGCTGATGGACGTGGACATCATCTTCAAGCGGGGCCTGGCGTATACGGCGGCGACGGCGGGAGTGCTGGTGGTTTTCTTCGCGCTGGTTGGGGTGATCGGCCTGGTGTTCCACACGCAGGCGAATGGGAAATGGGGCGGGGTGCTGGCGATCGTGATTGCGGCCTCGATCTTTGAGCCGTTTCGGCAGTGGTTTCAGGGGCGGCTGGACCGGTTTTTCTATCGGGACCGGCTGGATTACCGGCGGACGCTGATCGAGTTTGGCAGCGCGCTGACGAATGAGGTGCGGCTGGATCCGATGCTGAGCTCGGTGCTGGATCGCGTGTCGCAGACGCTGCTTGTGGATCGAATTGCGGTGTTTGTGGAAGACGCGGAACAGCCGGGACAATTGCGGCTGGCGCGTTCGATGGGGCTGCGAAGGAGCGAGCCGCTGGACCTCGGCTTTATCGCGCCGAACCGGCCGGAATTTGCCTCGGGCGCGATTTTCTATGAGTCCGCGCGAACGGCGAATGTGACGGAAGCGGCGAGGCGAACGATCGAGCAGCTCGATTTGAATTATTTCGTGCCGTGCCGGATTCGCGAGCAGACGGTGGCGGTGCTGGGACTTGGGAAGACGGTGGATGGAGATTTTCTATCGAGCGACGATGTGGAGCTGGTGACGACGATCGGCGGGTACGTGGCCGTGGCGCTGGATAATGCAAAGCTGTACAGCTCGCTGGAGCAGAAAGCGCTGGAAATCGCGCGGCTGAAGGACTTCAGCGAGAACATCGTGGAATCGCTGAACATCGGCGTGATGGCGGTGGACCTGTCGGGAATCGTGGAAAGCTGGAACACGCGGATGGAGCAGCTTTTTGGAGTGACGCGAGCGGACGCGGTGGGGCGCAAGCTGGATACGCTGCTGCCGGCGGAACTGGCGGCGGAAATTATTGCGCGCGGGGGCGAAGAACAGGTAACCGGCATTTATAAACAGCGGCTGCAGCATCAGGGAAAATTGCTGACGATGAACGTTTCGATCACTCCGCTGGTGAGCAAATCGGGCGAGCGAATCGGCCGGCTGCTGCTGTTTGACGACGTGACGCAACGCGAGCGGATGGAAGAGCAGATGACGCAGACGGAAAAGCTGACGTCGCTCGGATTGCTGGCGGCGGGCGTGGCGCACGAGGTGAATACGCCGCTGGCCGTGATTTCGAACTACATTCAAATGCTGGCAAAGCAGATGCCGGAAGACGATCCGCGGCATTCGATCATCGAGAAAATCGTGAAGCAGACGTTCCGGGCGAGCGAGATCGTGAACAACCTGCTGAATTTTTCGCGAACGGGAGCGGCCGAAGTTGTGAACGTGGATGTGAACAAGGTGGTGGAGGAAACGCTTTCGCTGGTGGCGCATCCATTGAAGACATCGCAGATTCAAGTGGTAAAGAACCTCGGCGATGAATTGCCGTCGGTGCGCGGTTCCGCCAACAAGCTGCAACAGGTTTTCTTGAATCTATTTTTGAATGCGCGCGACGCGATGCCGGGCGGCGGCATGCTGGAAGTGAAGACGGCGGCGCACAACGGCAGCGTGGAAATCGAAATTGCCGACACCGGCGCGGGAATTCCGCGCGAGCACATTCACAAGATTTTTGACCCGTTTTTCACAACGAAGGCGACCGGACGCGGCACGGGACTGGGGCTTTCGGTGAGTTACGGAATCATCCAGGAACACGCAGGAAAGATTGACGTTCGGTCGACGCCCGGCAAAGGAACATCGTTCCACGTGGAATTCCCGGCAGTCAGGAAAGCGGTACATGTCTAAGGGCTCAATTCTAGTAGTTGACGATGAATCGGAAATTCGCGAAGGACTGGAACTGCTGCTGACGGGCGAGGGCTATGGCGTATCGAGCGCGGATACGGGCGAGTCGGGGCTAGGAAAGCTGGAAGAGCGGCCGTTTGATCTGCTGCTGCTGGACGTGAGCCTGCCCGACCGCAATGGCATCGAATTGCTGCGCGAAATTCGGCTGCGCGACCCGAATCTGCCGATCGTGCTGATCACCGCCTACGGATCGATTGAGATGGCGCGAGCCGCGTTCAAAAGCGGCGCGATGGACTACATCACGAAGCCGTGGTCAAACGATGAATTGCTGGCGCAGGTGGCGCAAGCGGTGGAATCGCGCAAGCTGCGGGAAGAAAACGTTCAGCTGAAGCGCGCGCTGAAGCAGCGATTTAATTTCCCGAACATAATCGGCAAAAGCGAAAAGATGCAGACGATGTTCGATTTGGTGGCGCAGGTGGCGCCGTCGCGGTCGACGGTGCTCATCAGCGGGGAGAGCGGCACCGGCAAGGAGCTGATCGCCAAAGCGATCCATTCGGCTTCGCCGCGGGCGGACAAAGCGTTTGTGCCCGTCAATACCGGTTCGATTCCGGTGGATTTGCTGGAGTCGCAGCTGTTCGGGCACGTAAAAGGCGCATTTACGAGCGCGGTGGCTTCGAAAAAAGGATTGTTTGAAGTTGCGGACCAGGGAACGATTTTCTTCGACGAGATCGCGACGATCAGTCCGGAGACGCAAGCGAAGCTGCTGCGCGTGATTCAAGAACGCGAATTCATGCGACTGGGCGGAACGGAGCAACTCAAAGTGGACGTGCGGATTGTGGCCGCGTCGAACATTGAATTGCTGACGCTGGTGCGCGAAGGGCGATTCCGCGAGGATTTGTATCACCGCTTGAACGTGATCCACCTGCAATTGCCGCCGCTGCGCGACCGCCGGGAAGACATTCCGATGCTGCTCGCGCACTTCATGGAACGCTACTGCCAGGAAAACGCGAAGCCGATGCGGACGTTCACGCCGGGCGCGATGAAGTTGCTGATGGATTACGACTGGCCGGGCAATGTGCGGGAACTGGAAAACGTGGTCGAGCGCGCGGTGGTGCTTTCGACTTCGGACCGAGTGGACGTGGATTTATTGCCGGAGAGCATCCGCAGCAAAGAGATCGTGCGCGGGGTGCGGTTGCAACTGTCGGAATTCATGCCGCCGCTGCCGGGAGAGGCGGGAGCGCGCGCATCGGCGGACAACTCGCATCCTTCGCTGTTCCAGATTATGGACGAAATCGAGCGGCGAATCATCGTGGACATGCTGGAACGGACGAATTGGAATCAGACCGAGGCCGCGGAGAGATTCATGATTCCGCTATCGACGCTGAATCAGAAGATCAAGCGGCTGGGAATTGACGTGCGGCGGCGCGGGCGGATCAGCGATGATTCGTTCACGGCGTCCACGGGAAAATAGCCGCGGGCGAATTGTGGCGCCGGGCGAAGCATGGGGGAGGGATGAGTTTTTCGAGAAAAATGGTGGCAGTGTTTGGCGCTGTGACGGCGGCGGGCGTGGCGCTGCTCGCCATGCCGCGCGGGGCCGCGTCGCGGGCCGCACAAGGCAATGAACCGACGCCGGCGTACCATTCCGAGGTTCCACCGGGCGCGTTGCCGCAGACGATGGACTCTGCGGCGTTCGACAATCCGATCGTGCAAAACGCGTACGCGCTGGCGGCGAAAGTGAAGCGGGTGCTCTATCAGCAGCCGTGTTTCTGCCATTGCGACCGCAGCATCGGACACGAGAGCCTGCTGGATTGCTACGTGGGCAAGCACGCTTCCGTGTGCGACGTTTGCATGCGCGAAGCCTTGTATGCGTACGAACAGACGATGAAAAAGAAGACGGCGGCGCAGATTCGCGACGGAATTTTGCACGGCGAATGGCAGCAGGTTGACACGTCGAAGTACCAAACGTTTCCCGCGAAGCGGTAGCGGGCATTTTCGTGGGCCGCGCTTTCCGCACTTGTCTGCACGAGCCAAGTTCCGTAAACTTTTAGAGCCCAGACAAAATTGGAGGAAATGATGAAGTTTTGCACTCGAGTCTATGTGTGTCTGCTTTTGCTTGCGGGATTTGCCTTTGGCGCTACCTCAAATGTTTTTGCGCAGAATTCGGATCATGCCGTCTCCGCGCAGGAACTGCGGAAGGACGTGCAGAAGGCTTCGAATGACCGGCGCGCGAACGAAGCGGCGATTCGCGATTTGCTCGCGACGGAACAAGCGCAAAAAGCGGCCAAGAGCGCAAATGCGGATCTGCACAAAGTGAACGACGCGGTGAGCCAACTGAGCGACGAAGACGCGGCGCGGCTGGCCGCTCAATCCCGCGAAGTGCAAAAGGACATTGCGGCCGGCAATTTCACCGACCGGGATCTGTTGATCATCGTCGTGGTGATCGCGCTGCTGGTGCTGGTCATCGTAGCCGTCCGCTGAGAAACGCCCGCCAAACAGGCCGGAGTTGAAATGCGAGTACGCCTGAGTCTGACCCTGTTGCTGCTGGTTCCCATCGTGGCGATGGGGGCCGGCGGCGGGGTGTGGCTCGATGTGCCGTTTATCCATCAGGAAAAAGAAGGCTGCGGGTCGGCGGCGCTGGCGATGGTGCTGCAGTATTGGAGCGGGAAAGGCGCGGCGGTTTCGCCGGAGCGATCGGATCCGGAACGAATTCAGCGCGAGCTTTATTCGAAAGAGGAGCACGGAATTCGCGCGTCGGAAATGGAACGCTACTTTCGCGATGCCGGTTTTCAATCGTTTCAATTTCGCGGCGAATGGAGCGACCTTGCGAATCACCTGGAGAAGGGCCGCCCGTTGATCGCATGCCTCCAACCGGGAGGCAAATCTCCGCTTCACTACGTTGTCGTGGCCGGATTGGACAAGCAACGGGACGCGGTGGTGATGAACGATCCGCAACGCGGGAAATTGTTGCGCATGGAACGCGCGGAATTTGAAAAGGAATGGCGGCGGACGAACGATTGGACGCTGCTCGCCGTTCCGAAGATCGCCGAGTGAAGACGTTACTTGCCGCGTGCTGTTTTGCCGCGCTCAGCTCGTTAAGCGCAGAGGTCGTTTCGGCACAACAGCAATCCCCGGACATCTCGCCGCTCGAAACGGTGCAAAAACTTTATGGCGAGCAAAAATGGGAAGAGGTTGTGCGGTTGGCGCGCGGCCAAACCATTCCATCGGCGGAATTTTGCTATCTGTACGGCATGGCGCTCGCGCACCTTAACCGCTGGCAAGAGGCGCGGGACGCTTTTACGGCCGGCATTCGGCAAGCTCCAAAAGACACGAGACTACTGACGGAACGCGCCGGCGCGGAATACCGGCTGCAAAATTATTCAGACGCAAAATCGGATTTGCACCTGGCGCTGACGCTCAATCCGAAAGACGAATACACCCTGAACTTCCTGGGGACGATTTATTTGCTGGAAGGAAATACGGAAGCCGCGCTGAAATACTGGAACCGAACGGAAAAGCCGCGGCTCGCTCGGGTGACGCTTGCCCCCAAACCCGCCGCAAATGAGGCGCTGGTCGCTCGTGCGATTGCATTTAATGCGCCGCAAACTTTAGACCTTGGGGCGTTTCGCACGACCGAAGCGCGACTCGAGAACCTCGGCATTTTTCCGCAAGTGCGACTGGAGCTTGTTCCGGCGGGCGAATCGGACTACGACGCGATCTTGCACCTTGGCGAACGCGGCGGATGGGAGTATTCGCATTGGACCGGCGCGCTCTCCTTGCTCAGCGGAGTTCCCTACCAGACCGTGTACCCCGAGTGGTATGACATCGGCGGTCGCGCGATCAATTTCTCCTCGATGGCGCGCTGGGATTCGCAGAAGCGGCGCGCGTCCGCTTCTCTGACCTTTCCGATTGGCCATCAGTCGGATCGAGTGGTGGCTATTTCCGTCGATGGGCGAGACGAAAACTGGAATCTGTCGCAAACGTTCACCGGAACCGCGTCGCCAATTACCGATTTGAATTTGCGGCGGATCGAAGCCGCGGTCGAGCTGCGTTCCGTGGTGAACGGAAATTGGAGTTGGACGGCGGGCGCGGGCGTGATCGCTCGAAGCTTCGTGAACGGCGACGCAAACGCGAGCCTCGCCGGAGCGCCTTTTTTTACAAACAGCACGTCGCTGGAAGCTTCCGTGAGCGTCAAACGCGCCATGATACGGGTGCCGGAGCGGCGCTTTACGGTAACTGGTTCGGTGGAGTCGCACTTCGGACGCGGCTTCAAGGAGAGTCTCGGGCCATTTGGGTCGGCGGGAGGATCGCTTCACGCCGAATGGCTGCCGCACGCGAAGGGCGAAGACGACGCAATTCACGTCAGCGTTCGTGGTGCGGACCTGTTCGGCAATGTTGCGCTCGATCAGTTGTTCGAACTGGGACTGGATCGCGATTCGCCGCTGTGGCTGCGCGGCCACGGCGCGACGACTGACGGAAGAAAAGGGCGTGCGCCGCTCGGACGCCGCTATGTGCTGATCAATTCGGAATACGACAAGAATGTTTATAACGGCGGATTTTTCCGCTTGTCGGCAGGGCCATTTCTGGATACGGGGAAAATTACGGACGATTCGGCGATGTTTGGCGATCCAAGGTGGCTTGTGGACACGGGGGCGCAGATAAAACTGCGCGTGCTCGGAAGTGTTTCGATTGCGATTTCTTACGGCAGAGACTTACGCAACGGGCGCGGCGCGTTTTTCGGAACTTCCGAACGTTGATCGGCCCGACGGCCCGTGAATCAAACTTGCCAAGCTAGAAATTAAAGACGAGGCCGCCGCCGATCTGAAAATTGTTCTGCGCCTGGGAATAAAGTTGCGAGCGAATATAGTCGCCGCCGAAGCGCACGGACGTTCGGTCACTCAGTTTGTAATCCACGCCTCCGCCACCCTGAAAGGCAAAACCAGTTTTTCCGCCGGCCGCCGTCTGCGGGAGCATGTGCAGGCCGCCGACGAGTCCATGCATCCACGGCTCGATTCTGCGCTTGCTATCCCGCCAGGCGATGCGCGCGCCGCCGGTGAAAAGAAGGGATTTCGAACGGTCTCCTCCTAATACGCTCGAGCCGAAAGCGGCCACGGTATTTCCTTCGACGGCGAACCAGTCGTTCAGAAAATACGACAGCGAAGTTTGAAGACCACTCAAATTTGCGTTGAAAGGCGCCGAGCGAAAGCGAAAGTAGCTATACCCTTCGTTCAATTGGAATCGATACCCTTCGTATTGGCCGAACAAAGAGGGAGCAGGAGCGGGGGGCTCGGCGCTGAGGCTGACGGGAGCGGTGGGCATCGCGATGGTGTCGCCGTCAGCGATGGAGAGAAAGCGGATGCCGTCCTTGGCGGGGGCAGACGAATGAGCGGTTTCCGAGTCAAAAAGATTTAAGCTCGGCAATCCGCTTTGCGCGGAAGCCAAAGTGGCGCCGCAAAGAACTGTGAGTACAGCCAAAACAAACCGTCGCATATTCATGATCCTTCAGGTGTCGGCCACGTGCCCGGAAACGGCCACCCGTTTACGGTAAACAACCAAGAGCGGGTTTGTCCATGCTATTTCTTGCGGTGGGCCGGCAAAACACCACGTTGCTGACCAATGAACGGTGCCGATTGGCGCAAATTGGCCTGGGTACGCCGCGAGATGAGGGTCAGCGGCCGTGGCGCAAGTAGTCGTCGGTCTTGTTCAGCCAGTCTTCCCGGGGCGGATTGAAGACGTCGAGGTCAATCGTGTCTTCGAGCGCCCACGCTTCGTGCGGCATGTTGGAAGGGATGCAAAGGACTTCTCCGGCTTTGACGACGATCTCCTTGCCGTCGATGGAAAATTTGAGCGCGCCTTCCAGGATGTACGTCACCTGTTCGTTGTGATGATGATGCAACGGGACGTGGGCGCCTTTCTTCAGCAACACGCGCGCCAGCATCAGATTCTGGCCGGTAAGCATTTCGCGGTCGATCAGCGGATTGAGTTTTTCGCGTTCGACGGTGTTCCACGGAATGTACTTCGCTTGGGGTGGGTTGCTCATTTCTTGTCTCCGTACAGCTTTGCGGCGGTATCGTGCAGGTACAGATGCGCGATTTCCATTGCTTTGTCTTCGCTGATGGCGCCCTCCGCGACAAGTTCGGCGAGTGCGGCGGAAAGAGACGAGCGCGACGTCTTGGCCGCGAGCCAGAAGCCTTCTTCGGCACCCAGCGCGTCGTTAAAAGGAAATGCATCGGAACCGAACATCATCTTGTCGGGAAAGAGCGTGAGCAACTGTTTCAAGACGAGCTTGAATTGCGAAGGAAACAGCATTTCGGATTGGAGCGATGTGTCCAGATAGACGTTCTTGACGGCGGTGAGGAGCGCGGCCTCTCGTTCGTACGGCCATCCGCCATGGAGCAGCACGAAGGTGGTGTCTTTGTAGCGCGGATCGCGCAGCACGTTTTCGAGGTTGAGCACGTTGCCCTGGCGCAGGCTGAAATAATCGCCGATGCCGACGGAGGAGTGGAAATGCATGGGCAACTTCAGCTTTCCGGCCTCGACGACCATCACGCGGAAAATGTAGTCCTGAAAGAGGCGGTACTCGTCGACGGTGGGGACGCCGCCGTCCTTGTATTTGGCATAAATGGCGGCGGCTTTCTCGCGCGGCGGATCGCTGAAATAGAGCGAGCGAAAGTACGCGGCTTCGAATTTGACGGCAACGCCGCCGCGCTTTTGATTGTCTTCCATCGTGCGGCGCACAAAATCTTCGTAGTCGGTGAGAACAGGAGGAAGTCCCGAGGCGTTCATCTGCTTTTTGTAGCGGAACAGCATTTTTTCCTGAAGCGGAATGTACACGCCCATGTCCGGCGTGCTCGCCTTTTGGTCGCGATTGTCGAACGGATAGAAGAACGAATCTCCGAAGAAAACCCAATGGAAACGCTGTGGATCGAGATAGGAAGCCATGAAGGCGCGATTGGCGAGGCAGACATCGAAATTCAGTTTGTCGAGAATTCCGTTGAAATAGGCGGAATCGCCTTTCGCCTCGGCGGCTTTCTTTTTGTCCGCAAGCCATTTGGCGTGCTCGGGCTTGAAGTCGTCATATGGATAGCCAAACATCGCCTTGGCCGCGGTGACGAATTCGGGATTGTCTTCGCGCAGACGGAGCATGCTGCTTTCGTCCGGCGGTGAGGCCATCGCGTCGACGTCGGAATCGTCGGCAAAACCGGGATGCGAGTGATTATCGTAAATGGCGATTCGCTCGATCTTTTGCGAGAGGCGATCGTAGATGGCGGGAAATTCAGCGGAAGGAAACGGGCTTGTTTGCGCGGGCGTGTTCGAAGCTGCGGCGAGGCCGAGGGCGGCGAGCACAATGATCACGACAACTTGCTTCATGCGAACCCCCGTCAACAAAATCTGCAATTCGTATTTTGCAAAAAGGAACGCTACTTCGCGACTGCCGCGCGCCACTTTACCGACACGCGCTCAATTCTTTCCAAAGCCTCTTCCAGAAGATTTCTGGCGCTCACCAGAGAAAAACGGAGAAAATTTTTGCCTTCGGCGCCGAACGCGGCGCCCGCGATGGCGGCAACGCCCGCTTCTTCCAGCAAAATGCGCTGCACCTCTTCCGCGCTCGCTCCGGTTTCTTCGACGTTTACCCACGCGTAGAAAGCGCCATCCGGCGTTTGGCAGCGGAAGCCGGGAATTTTGTTCAGGCCGGAGACAAACAGGTCGCGGCGTTTGCGGTACTCCGCCGCCATCGCGTCCACGGCATTGGTCGAATCGCGCAGCGCTTCGATCGCGGCGACCTGCGTGAATTCGGCCGCGCAAGTGAATGTGTTTAACACGAGCAAATCCATGGCGTCGATGACATGCTTCGGCGCGACGGCGTAGCCGAGGCGCCAACCGGTCATCGCGAAGCTCTTTGAGAAGCCATCGATGATGACCGTGCGCGCCGCCATTTCCGGCAAGGCCCACGGCGAAAGGTATTCCCCGCCAAACAGGATGCGCGCGTAGATTTCGTCGCTGAGCAGCCAGAGGTCGTGTTTCTGGGCAAGGTCGGCAAGGCCGCGCAGGGTTCGATCGTCGAAAACCGTGCCGGTTGGATTGTTCGGCGAATTGAAAATCAAGACGCTGGTTTTGGCGGAAATTTTCGATGCAATTTCGCCGAGGTCCGGTTGAAATTTATTTTTCTCGGCAAGCGCAAACGGGATTGCCTTTGCGCCGAGTCCGCGGGTGAAGGACGGATAGATGGGGAAGCCGGGGTCGGGGTAAAGAACTTCGTCGCCGGGCTCGATCAAGGCCATCATCGCAAGCGAGAGGGCCATTTTGCAGCCGGGGGCGACGAGAACTTCCTCGGGTTGCACGTCAATGCGCCGCGTGCGCTTTAAATAAATCGCAATCTCTTCTCGAAGAGCGGGAATGCCGCGCGTGGCGCAATAGCGATCGCGGCCGCCGGCCACGGCGCTGCGCACGGCGTCGACCACGGGCGGCGCGGGATGAAAATCGGGTTCGCCAAGCTCCAAATGGATGATCGAGTGGCCCTGCTTTTCGAGTTCTTTCGCGCGCGAGAAAACGGCGAGGGCGCCTTCGCCATTCAATTGTGAAACGCGTGATGCAATTCGCCGGGTTCCCATGGGAAAAAGTCTATCATTTCGCGGCGGGAGGCGGAGTGACGGGAATACGGAGGCCGTCGATGAAGCGCGGAAGCATTTCGAAGGCGGCGGCGGTGAGGAACAGTTCGACGAGTTCCGGTTCGGTGAAATTGGCGTGCAATTCGGCAAAGAATGTGTCGTCGACGGCTTTGCCGCCCTCGTGCAGTTTATCGGCAAGGCGAAAGCCGAGTTTCTCCTTCGCCGAAAACGGACCGTACTCGAAATCGGCGACGGAGGAGATCTGCTGTTCCGTGGCGCCTTTTTGGCGAGCGGAAATGCTGTGCGCGCGAATCGCGTATTCGCTGGCGTTTCGCTGCGAGATACGAACGGCGACGAGTTCTTTATACCAGCCACGCAGAGCGCCATCCGCCAACAATGGTTTGAGGAAACCGGCGACGGCGGGCGCGATCGCGGGCGTATGCGCGAGCACTTTAAACATGTTTGGCACCACGCCGCGCGCGGCAAGCAAGGCGTCGTAAACCGCTGCAATTTCCGGCGTAACCTGATCTCGGTCCAGCAAGCGAATTCTGCACTCTGCGCTCATTCGGTTTGGCTCCCAAGAAAGTTTACATGCAAAAAGGAAAAGCGCCCCGGACCTCGGAGCGCTTGGGGAAGGAGTTTTGTGTTTCGCATCTGCAAAAATGCGTAGCGCAAGGAGAACTGAATCAAACGCGGCGTGCCGACGGTGGAGACGCTGGATTACCGGCGGCCTTTCCGATGCGAAATCGCGGGAAATCGCCCGGCTTGACCTGCCCCGCGCACTGGGAGACTATTGCGTAACTAACTTCGTCTGGTAACCCGGCGAGCCGCAAGAGCGTCCAATTAGTGTGTTCGACCCATCCCAGGGGGTGGCTATGACCAGCAAGATTGCCTTCCGTTCGCTCCTTTCCCTCGCTACCTTCGCGATGCTCGTTTCGGCATCCGTGGCGATGGCCGATAACTCCCACGCGCGAATCATCCGCCTCAGTTTGGTGCAAGGCGACGTGCGAATCGCCCACAACGTCAATGGTGACCCGTTGCAATCGCCAGACAATCAGTGGGAGCTGGCTTCGCTCAACCTTCCCGTCCATCAGGGCGACGCGCTGGCCACCGACAATGGCCGCGCCGAGGTCGAATTTGAAAGCGGCAATATCGCCTTTCTCGCGGAGAACACGGTTCTGGAGTTTTACGATCTGTCGCTCGAAGACGGCTCGTTTACGACGCGGCTCATTGTTCGGCAGGGTTCCGCGTCGTTCTACGTTCGCCCGGAACACGGCGATTACTTCAGCGTGACGGGCGGCGACTTCAGCGTGGAAGCGTCCGGCAAAGGGTATTTTCGCCTGAACAACTATGACGACGGCAGCGACGTGCAAGTGTTGCAGGGTCATGTCTCCGTTCTGACCAAAGACAAAACGACGCCTCTCTCCAAGGGCCAATCGCTCTCGATGAAGGCTTCGGACACGTCGGCGATTTCGGTTGAGAATGCGGCAAACTCCGACGATTTTGACCAGTGGGTCTCCGGAAGAATCGCGTCGGGCCAGGCGGCGCTTACCGCTTCGCAGCAGTATTCCGGTGTTTATGACTACACGTCCGGCTTCGGCGACCTTTACACGTTTGGAGGCTGGTACTCCGTAAATGGCTTCGGATATTGCTGGAGGCCGTACGGAGTTTCCTTCGGCTGGAATCCTTTTCAATTCGGACATTGGTTTTTCGATCCCGCGTTCGGCAATTGGGTCTTTGTCGGAGGCCAACCGTGGGGCTGGCTGCCCTACCACTACGGCAGTTGGCTATTTCAACCAGGTCTCGGCTGGGTTTGGACGCCGACCGGTTCGTTTCCGCACACGCGTACGGGAAGCTTTGCGCATGCACGAACGACTGCGTGGAGGGCCGTAACGGCGACATGGGTGCGCAATGGCTCGCAAGTCGGACTTGTGCCGGCGCATCCTTTGGATGAGCGCGGCAAAACGCCCACAAATTTGAGCGAAGGAATTTTCCCGGTTTCGCAACGCGGCGTGCTGGATCGAGTGCAACTGGCCGACGGCGAAAAGTGGAAGAGCTTCAAGAACTCGTCGCGCGATTCCTTGCCAATCGAAACATCCACTGCCGCGCCTCCGGCTCGCGTGGTACGGACGATGGCGGGCGGCGGGTCGTCCAGCGGCGTCGCCATTGCAGCGTCCACGCGCGAATCCGGGATCGTGTTTGACCCCGCCGAGCACCGGTTCGTGAATTCGGCCTCAACCTCGTCAACATCAACGGACGGAACACAACGCGGCGGCGTGGGAAATCGAACCGAGGCAAACACAAGCGGGCGCGAGATGCCAACGGGCCGCGCGGGTGCCAGCACATCCGATTTACGGCGCGGCAACGAAACTTCTGGCACGCGCGGATCGGCCACCACGACGCGCAGCTCGCTTCCTCCTTCCGCCCGAACTTCGGCGATGCCGCCGGTTCCTCGCCCCTCCGCATCGGGCGAGCGCACTGGCGGGTCGGCAGGAACAAATGGCGGGTCGCGATGGGGCGGGAGCTCATCGGGAAGCTCGAGCGGCTCCACACGCACGTGGTCAGGCGGATCGCCTTCGAGCTCGGCGTCTGCGGGGTCGTCTCACCCGTCGTCTTCATCGTCCGGCGGAAGGCCGCACTGAGCAGCACAATCGGTAACAAACCAAGAACAGCTTTGGCGGGATCGGGATCGATATGAGATTTCACTGCGGGCGGGTGAAACGTGGGGAACCGCGGGACTAAATTGGTTTGGAGGCCTTGCCTGTGACCTTGATCGCTTTATCCGTCGACGGGTCGTAGAAAACGGTCACTTTATCGCCGTATTGATAGCCGCCCTTATCGATAATCTTCTGCATTTTTGTGCTGGCTTCCGGCGTCAATGTAAATGTCTTCACCGCCATCTCGTTTTGCTTGGACCGGACGGTGATCAGCACGCTGTTCGAATTCATTACCGTGCCTTCAAACTTCGGATAGGGCGACTGTTTTTTCGGCTTGATCGTTTGGATTGCAATCGCGGCGGCCGTGCCGACCACGACCGGATCCTGCGCGTGGGCAGCGCCGCAGCTCAAACCGGCAAGCACGGCAACGGCAATCGCGTGCTTCACGCCGAAATGTTGAAACCGTTTCATTCCATGTCATCCGTGGCAATTCGCAATGATTTCAAAAATCGCACGTCTTGTGGCGTCATTGCTAACCGCGCCACCGCTTTGCGTTCCACTTCCGCTTCCTGCAACGACTCCTGATCTACCTGGATGCGCAACGATTCCAAAAATCTTTTGTCGAGCGTGGTGAGGCTGGTTTCCTTGCCATCCGCGTCGCGCTTCGCCAGGCCAATCGTCGCGTCCAGTTTCAGCACGATGTCGTACCCGTGTGCGCGCACTCCGGCTATCGCTCCGGTGATGCGGTCGGACTCGGACACCGTATCGTTGATCGCGTGTCCCAGTTCGCGAAGCAAGTTTTTCAGGTGATCGTCGAGTTGCAAGGCTGGCTCCCTAGTACCACAGAGCCCATTCTAGGACTCACTTCTGTTGGATACAAGCGCGTGTGTTGGCGTTGTCTCCAAACGATTCACAGCCCTTTCGTACAGTTTCGCCACGTGCGCTAAGATGTCTCTATGGCTGCCGTCGCACAAACCGTCTCGCCGCAACCGCCTCGTCGAAAAGGATTTCGCCGCTTCTGGCTTGCCTTAAAACAGCTTTTCCACGAACTGGTGGGGGCGCTCTTCGCGGTGTTTGCGTTGTTTTGGGCGCAGAACGCCCTTCGCGCGTGGAGCATGGACGCCGCTCATTGGCTGGTCGGCACGTCCGCGCTTCTTGCCATTTTGATGACGGCGTTTTCTTTTACCTCGTTTCGCAACGCCCGCAGAGTGCACTCCTCCTGACGATGACCGACCACGCAAAGCCGCCCGCACGCGACCGCAAAGCTCGCTTTACAACTTTGTCCGGAATTCCCGTTGCGCGCTTATACGGGCCATCGGAAACCCGTTCGCACGCGCCGGAAGAATTCATCGGATACCCTGGAGAATCTCCGTACACGCGCGGCATTTATCCCACCATGTACCGCGGCCGATTGTGGACAATGCGGCAATACGCCGGCTTCGGCTCCGCCGCCGAATCGAACCAGCGTTACCGGTATCTTCTCGGCAAAGGGCAAGCCGGCCTTTCCGTCGCGTTCGATCTGCCCACGCAGATTGGCATGGATTCCGACGCGCCGCTGGCCGTGGGCGAAGTGGGAAAGGTCGGCGTCGCCATCGATTCGCTCGAAGACATGCAGACACTTTTCGACGGCATTCCGCTCGACACCGTTTCCACTTCGATGACGATCAATGCGACCGCGGCGATTCTTCTGTGTCTCTACGTCGCAGTGGCGAAAAAACAGGGCGCGAATCTTTCGAAGCTTTCCGGCACGGTGCAAAACGACATTCTCAAGGAATACATCGCGCGCGGCACGTACATTTATCCCGTGCGCCCGGCGATGCGCATCGTGACGGACATCTTTGCGTGGTGCAAAGACAACCTTCCGCGCTGGAACACCATTTCCATTTCCGGTTATCACATTCGCGAGGCCGGCTCGACGGCGGTGCAGGAAGTCGCGTTTACGCTTGCCGACGGCATCGCGTACGTCCAGGCTGCGCTGAACGCGGGGCTCGCGGTGGACGAATTTGCGCCGCAGCTTTCCTTTTTCTTCAACGCGCACAACGACCTTCTCGAAGAAATTGCAAAGTTCCGCGCCGCGCGCCGCCTCTGGGCGCGCATCATGGCGGAACGCTTTCACGCGAAAGATTCGCGTTCGCTGCTTCTGCGTTTTCATGCGCAGACGGCGGGCTCTTCTCTCACCGCGCAGCAGCCGGAAAACAACATCGTTCGCGTCGCCATGCAAGCGCTGGCCGCCGTGCTCGGCGGCTGCCAATCGCTGCACACCAATTCGATGGACGAAGCGCTGGCGTTGCCCACGGAAGACGCCGCGCTGATCGCGCTTCGCACCCAGCAGATCATCGCGCACGAAACCGGAGTCGCGAACACGATCGATCCCGTCGCGGGCTCTTACGCCATCGAGCGCCTGACCACCGAGATCGAATCCGGCGCGAAGGCATACATCGAAAAAATCGACGCGCTCGGCGGAATGTTGCACGCCATCGAGGCCGGCTTTGTGCAGGGCGAAATTCAAAAGGCCGCGTACGATTTTCAGCGCGCCGTCGAATCCAAGGAACAAATCGTTGTGGGCGTGAACGAATTCGCCGCCGCCGAGGAGCGCGCGATTCCGCTCTTGCGCGTCAACGAGGAAATCGAGCGCAGCCAGGTGGCACGGCTTCATGCGCTTCGCGGCAAACGCGATGCGGCGAAAACCGAATCGACCCTGGCTGAACTTGCCCGCCGCGCCGCCACAACGGAAAATCTTTTGCCCGCGATTCTCGCCGCCGTCGAAGCGTATGCAACCGTCGGCGAAATCTCGGACGCCTTGCGCCGCGTCTTCGGCGAATACCAAGAGTCCGTCGTGCTCTGAACCGCCTTGTTCGCAGCCTCTCTCTTCGGCGAATCTGTTCTGTAGTATTCTGGCCTCGGCGGTGATTTGATGAAGCTCATTCTCGCCTCCGCTTCGCCGCGCCGCGCGGAAATTCTCCATTCTGCAGGTTTGCAATTCACAGTCTTGTCTTCCGCCGTGGACGAAACGCCTGTTCCCGGCGAATCGGCCAAAGAAATGGTGCAGCGGCTCGCGGCGGCGAAAGCCGAACTTGCCGCCGCGCGCGCCGTCGGTCCGGCAATCGTGATCGCCGCCGATACGGTCGTGATGCTCGAAGGAACGGTGATGGGCAAGCCTCGCACCACCGACGACGCCCGCCAGATGCTGGAAAAATTGGCCGGGCGCACGCACTCTGTCATCACCGGCGTCGCGCTCATTCGCCTGCCCGATGCCGAGCGGCGCGAATTTCTGGAAACGACACAGGTCCACTTCGGCGCTTTGGATAAAGACGAAATCGTCCGCTACCTCTCGAGCGGCGAACCATTCGATAAAGCCGGCGCGTACGCCATTCAAGGACGCGCCGGCCGCTACATTCCCCGCATTGAAGGCTGCTATTACAACGTTGTCGGCCTTCCCCTCGCGCGCTTGTGCGCCGCGCTCGCTTCGCTCGGCTGGACCGAAGAATAGTTTTCGACACAAAAAAGAAGCGCCCATTTAGAGGGCGCTTCCCAAAACGATTGGATTGTCTTGCCGGTTTACTTTTTTGGAGCGGCGCCGCCTTGCGTGCGCGCGTTGTGCTTCTTGTTATAAATGTTCTTCGAAGCGTTGTTCTGTTCTTTATTCACTTGCGCCTTTTCGCCGGCCGTCAATTTTCCGCCGTTGGCCGCGCGATCCGCCGCAACCTGCTGGTTGATTCCCTTTTGCTGATTTTCCAGCTTCGCGGTTTCGCCGGCCGTCAACTGGCCGCTCTTGACGCCCTGCGCGATGCGGTCCTGCTGATTTTCGCGGCGCTGTCCGACTTTGTTGTTTCCGTATTGCGCGGTATTGGCGTTGTGCTTGTCCTGATAAATCTGTTTAGACAACTGATTCTGCTGCCGGTTCACTTGCTGCTTTTCCGCGGCCGTCAGTTTGCCGCCGTTCGCGGCGCGATCGGCCTTGATTTCGCCGTTCACTGCCGCTTCTTTCGTTTCCAGCTTGGAAGTTTCTCCGGCCGTCAGCTGGCCGCTCTTAATTCCATTGGCAATGCGATCCTGTTGATTTTCCTTGCGCTGGGCGATTGTGGGATCGGCGGGTTTGGCAGCTGGCGTTTGTGTGGCCGATGTTCCGCTGGCCGCAGGATCTTGCGCCAACGCCACACCACCAACCATCAACGCCAATACGGGCACTGCCGTCCACTTCGCGAACGTGAATTTCATCGTTTCTCTCCTCGACCTCATTTTGATTTCTTACCGGGCTGACCTGTTTAACCCCAGTTTGCCCGCAAAGTTTCGCGCGGGGCTACTGGCCTGAAGTGCAGGTTCAGCGAGATTGAAAACCGCCTGGCTGTTTTCAACATCGTTTCGCAAACAAAAAAGGCGCCCCGTTCGGAGCGCCTTCTTCAAGACATTTTCAGCCTTTTGCGTCAGTGATTCGCGAAAGGACTTACGATTTCTTCTCTTCCGCCGGCTTTTCCGTTGTTGCCGCCTGCGCTGGCGCGGCGGGGGGCGGCGTGGCTTGCGATTGCTGATTGTTGCCGGACATGCCTTCCTTAAACCCGCGCACACCTTCGCCTAAGCCCCGCATCAGCTCGGGTATTTTGCGCCCGCCGAACAAAACCAGTACAACCACCAGAATAATCAGCCAGTGGATTGGAAATTCCATAATGCCTCCTGCCCCTCACTACCAGACTTGTTCACGCCGTCATCTATTCCGCACGCGGTGCAATTGCGTGAAATCACAGTATAACACGCTCATCTCCGGCCCGGCGTGTTACCCGCTCCCTGTCCAGGTATTCGAGCAGGGGAATGGCGTACTTTCGTGAAATACCCGTCAGTTCCTTGAAGGTCGCAACCGATATTCGCTCGCTCTTCGCCTTTTTGTGGCCGGCCACCTTTTGCCGCATCTCCTGTAACGCATTCGCATGGAAAATCAGTTCCGCGGAAACGCGCACCAACTTCTTGTCTTTCAAGAGCATTTGCAATAACTTCTCCGACCGCTTTGCTTCCACCGCAAGTTGCGCGAGCACTTCCTTTACCGGCGGAACCGTAAGCCCGGCTTTTGCGAACGCATTTTCAATCTGATCGCGTGCGCGCTGCTCCTCGGGCAGAAGCGTTACTTCCGCGCCGGCGCGCTTCACCGTTTCGCCTTGCAGAACCAGCTTTTGCTCTTTCGCCAATTGCTCAAGCGCCGCACGGAATATTTCCGGTTTCAAACGCCGCCCGGATTTTGCGCGCAAGTCCTCACGCGCAATCCCGCCGCTCAAGGGATTTGCTTTGTGAAATGCCTCCAGCGTCGCCGTGATTTTTTGCTGCAGCGCGGCGAACGATTCTTGACCGACCAGCAGAAGCGGCGATTGGCCGACAGCGCGAAGCCTCCCGCTTTCCTCTTCTTTTTTTGTCACGGCGCGGATGACCTCATCCGTCCAGCCCGTGCGCGCGGCAATCTCTTCGTGGCTCAGGCCGAAGAGCGCACGAACCGCCATTGCGTGCAATCTCTCCCGTTGATCTCCCTTTTCGAGCGTCTCGAGAAATGGAACTCGCCCCGTGTCTTTTGCGGCCGGCCGCCGCGCCAAATTGTCCAGCACGATGCCGCCGCCAATCGTCACAACCGGAGAAAATTGCCTGACTATAAAACGATCGCCGGGCAAAATCACCGCCGGCTCTTGCAGCCGAAGATTTGCGAACGCGCTGCCGCCACCGCCGAGCTCGTCTGCTCCGTGAATCCGCACTTCCGCAATCGTCTCCACTGTCCCGCAATGAAAATGAACTTTTGCGCGCTGCTTCAATCGTGGCGCGTCACCCAGCAACTCCAGCCGCGCATCCACACGATGCGTTGCACGAAATCGTCCCGGCGCCGCCAGCACCATCCCGCGTTTCACCGCCGTGTGCTCGATTCCCGCAAGATTCACCGCCGTCCGTTGTCCTGCGGCAGCCCGTTCCGTGGCTTTGCCGCCCGATTGCACGCCACGCACGCGGAGCCGCAGCTTCTCCGGCAACAATTCCACTTCCTCGCCGGCAGCAACGGTTCCCTCGACCAGCGTCCCCGTCACAACCGTCCCAAATCCCTTAATGGAAAAGGCGCGGTCGATCGGCAAGCGAAACAGTCCTGCCGAATCTTTGCCGGCAACGAGATTGCCTTCGCGCACCAGCGCAGCCTTCAATTCCGCAAGCCCCGCGCCACTTTTCGCGCTCACCGCCACAATCGGCGCCTGTTCGAGAAAGGACCCGCGAACGTAGTCCTGCACATCCATTTTCGCCAGTGCCAGCGTGTCGGCATCCGTCACATCGCATTTCGTCAGCGCGATAATTCCTCGCTTCACGCCCAGCAATCGGCAAATTTCAAAATGTTCGCGCGTCTGCGGCTTGATCGATTCGTCCGCGGCGACGACCAGAATCACCAGGTCGATTCCCGCCGCGCCGGCCAGCATATTGCTCACGAATTTTTCGTGCCCGGGCACATCGACAAAACCAAAGCGCACGCCGGGTTCATCGAGGAATGCGAATCCCAGATCGATCGTGATGCCGCGCCGCTTTTCTTCTTCGAGCCGGTCCGGATTCGTCCCGGTCAGCGCTTGAACGAGCGACGACTTGCCGTGATCGATGTGACCGGCGGTTCCGACAATGATGTGTTTCAGGGGAGAACTCATTTTTTGCGCGAACGAAGATGCTACGGCACGCGCAGAGGATAGGCAAATTCGGCCGCGTAAGCGCTTGGATTTCCTTCGGCGTAAATCTACAAATTACTTGGCCGCGCCAATTTCATCCACAATGGATTGCGCCGCCGCTCGCGGATCATCCGCGGCCAGAATTGGCCGGCCAACCACAACGTAATCCGCTCCGGCGCGAATGGCTTCCGTCGGCGTTGCCGTCCGAGACTGATCGTCTTTCTTTCCGTTCAGGTCGTTGCCCTTCGACCTCACGCCCGGCGTCACAATCAGAAAGTCGCGTCCGCAAACCTTGCGAATCGCTTTTGCTTCTTGCACCGAAGCCACCACGCCGTCCACGCCGCACTTCTTCGCCAGTTTTGCCAGTTTCGTCACGCTGGTCTTTGGCACGCCCGAAATGCCCACTTCGCGCATGGTCTTATGATCCATGCTCGTCAAAATCGTGACGGCCAGCAATCGTGGCCGGTCCATGCCCAGCGGCACGCCCGCGCTGATGGCCTGCGCCGCCGCTTTCAACATCGCGCTGCCGCCAAGCGCGTGCACATTCACAAGTTGCACGCCGTTCATGGCGGCCGCGGACAAGACAGCGCCCGCCACCGTGTTCGGAATGTCGTGGAATTTTAAGTCGAGGAAAATGCCGGGACCGAGCGCCGCAATCTCTTTCACGCCGGCGGGGCCCGCGGCCGTGAACAATTGATTGCCGATCTTGAAAAGGCCCACCAGATCCGCCACCTGCTTCGCAAACTTCACGGCAGACGACAGCGAATCAAAATCCAGTGCGACAATCAGGCTGCTTCGTGGATGGGCGTCGAAGGGCACGGTTTTCGTGACCCCTCAACGGCCGGGGTCAGTGTTTGCTCGGTACGTCCAGCAGTTCCAGGCGAACCTGGTTCACGCCGGCATGAATCAACCCGATCTTCCGGGCTACGCGGTAGGATACATCAATTTCGCGTCCTTCTTGATAGGGACCGCGGTCATTGATTCGTACCAGTTCAAATTTGCCGTTCCGCGGATTCACAACTCGAACCACCGAACCGAAAGGCAGGTTCGGGTGCGCGGCAGTCAGTGCCTCGGAATCAAACTTTTCGCCGTTCGCCGTCTTCTTTCCGTCAAAGCCCGGCCCATACCAGCTGGCGTTGCCCACCCAAGTCTTGATCGGCTTGGCTGGCTCGCTCAAGTGCGCAACCAGTGGGGCTTCCATTGCCGGTGCGATGAGGAACATCAGTGGCACCCAGCGAACTGCAGCCCAAATCATGAACAGTGGTTTTTTCATAGTGTTGTTTTTCTGCTACAAACTTCCAGAAAAGTGTAGCATCAATGAGTCGTTATGTCAACCGTTTTCTGCATCAAACTTTCCACGTATCTCATTCACAGTAAACACTTTAGCTTCGAAAAATGCCTTCGGTAGCTCCCGAACTAGCCTCTCACTGGCCCGAGGGTCAGTAAAACTGGCCGTCCCTACCTGTACACAAGTCGCACCGACAGCCATATATTCAAGCACGTCGGAAGCCGTCTCGACGCCACCGAGCCCAAGAATTGGTGCCTTTACCGCACGAAACGTTTCCCATACCAACCGCAAAGTGATCGGTTTGATCGCCGGGCCGGAAAGGCCTCCGGTCTTGTTCCCGAGCCTCGACTTTCGAGTCCGGAAGTCCACGCTCATCGCCGGAAAGGTGTTCGCCACCGTCAAGGCATCGGCTCCCGCGTCCACCACGGCGCGCGCAATAAGTCCAATGTCTGTAACAAGCGGCGAGAGCTTTACCCAGAGCGGTCTCTTGCCGGCCGCCTTTCGCGCTGCTGCCACCACCTCCGCTGCCATGCTAGGGTCGCTCCCGAACTGCATCCCGCCCTTCTTCACGTTTGGGCAGGATATGTTCAATTCGTACGCCGCCAGCCCCTCTTCGCCCTCCAGGACTCGGATGACCTCGACGTAGTCCTCCAAGGTGTAGCCGAAGACATTCACGACGACCGCCGTATCTATTTTGCGCAGTACCGGGAGTTTTTCGGAAATAAAGGTTCGTACACCGACATTTTGTAGCCCAACCGCGTTCAACATTCCCGAAGCGGTCTCGCAGACCCTTGGTGCCGGGGCCCCCTCAATTGGCTCCCTCGAAAGGCCTTTTGTAACAAAACCTCCCAACGCCTCGAGGTTCACCAAATGGGCGAACTCCAGCCCGTATCCAAAGGTTCCGCTGGCGGCAAGAATGGGATTTCGTAAGCGTAGCGTTCCAACGCTTACGCTGAGGTCGACATCGGCCGGTGATTGGCCGCGTGGTACGGCGTCGGCAGGATTCACTTCACCAAGAGAATAGCACGAAGCGAGGCCGGACGAACGTCTTTCGCCGGCAAAGAAGGCATCAGTGGGCGGTGGCAGGCTTCGCGACGGGAGGATTTTTCTCCAGCGCTTCGCTCAAGACGCGTCCGTCGTGCGTCGAAAGCGTGATTCCGCAAAGTGCCGCGAGCGTCGGCGCAATGTCCGCCGGCGTGACCGCGCCGAAGTATTCGCCCTTCTGAATTCCCCAGCCCATCAGGAGAATCGGCACGCGTTGATCGTAATAATACGGCGTTCCGTGGCCCGTGCCGTAATCGCGCGCTTTGCCCGCAGGACTCGAAACCCCCAGCCAATAAGGCTTCGGCACGATCACCAAGTCTCCGCTTCGGGCCGGAAAAAAACTGTTTGCTTCGGCATTTCGAATCGGACTGTTCGTCGCGGGCCGATCCGTCAATTGTTCCGCGCGATAGACGTCCGCCACGCCGGGCACGCCTCGGATCGCGGCCAGCACTGCGCTCAAAGCCGTCGGCTCCATTTTCAACTTGTCGTAAATTCCCGGCGCAAAGTACACGTCTGCACTCGCAATGCGCGCCACCGCCGGCGAAGTATATCCAAACGATTTGAGCGCGTCTTCGATTTTCTGCTGCACATCGGGAATGTGCAGGTCGCCCGCGTCCACGCCCGTTTGGGCCATGCTCTCCGGCGTCGGCACCACGCCATGGTCCGCGCTCAATGCCAAGACGTAGTTTCCTGCGCCGACCTTTTCATCCAAATGCTTCAGCAATTCTCCCAGGTCTTTGTCCAACCGCACGTACATGTCCTGCACTTCCCAACTTTGCGGTCCGAAGGCATGGCCAACATAGTCGGTCGAGGAATAGCTCACGCCCAAATAGTCCGTCCCGCCACCTTTTCCCAATCCCAGCTGATCAATGGCCGTCTCGGCCAGCTGCGTCAAATAAGAATCCGCAAACGGGCTCGTCGCCCACTGTCCATAAAATGATTCATCCGCTTCGCTGCCGCCGCTTTTCCCGCGCAGCGGATGGGGAAAAGTCAGATCCCAGCCGCTCGGCGCAGAGGCGCCCAGCGCTTTCTCCTCGTACAGATACGCACTCCGCGGCAACGAAAGCGCCCAGGTCTTTCCATAGTCTGCCTTGACCGGGTGCGCTTTCGCGTAAGCCTCGATGAACGGCAGCGTTCCATACACGTTCGAAGTCACCCAGCCGTCGCCTTCGAACCATGTCGCCGCATCCGCCTTATGCCCGCCAAGCATGATCGACGCCCGCGCTTTCAGCGAAAAAGTGACCACGCGCGTGGCCGCCCCGCCTTGAAATCGCAACTCGTCCGCAAACGCCGGCACGCGAAGCTGCCACACGCTGTCTCCGCCCTTCGGCGCAGCGCCCGCATAGCCGGAATTTTTCGCCTTCGGGTCCGCCGTGCAATTCGTCATTTTTTGCGACTCGCGGTCCCACCACGCGTTTGCCACCATCCCGCTTATCGCCGGCAGCGCGCCGGTGGAAATCGTCGCGTGGCCCACGCACGTTTCCGTCGCCGCATACGGATACGCCGCTTCGCGGAACCACGCGCTCTGTTCCACGAGCCGTTTCAATCCGCTCGTCCATTGCCCGCGAAATTTCTCGATGTAGTCCGCCCTCATCTGGTCCACCACAATCATCACGACGAGTTTGGGCCGTGCGGCAGAGGCAGCCGGCCTGGCCATGGTCGATGGTTTGGCCATCTTTTCGGCCGCAATGGGTGCGGCCTTCGGCGCCATCTGCGCGCTTGCCGTCGAGCTGAATCCCAACGCCATCGCCGCCAAAACCAGTCCCGCCCGTCGCATCATTTGCGTTCTCCCCGCTCAGAAGGGCGAAAGTTTATCACGTCCCTATCGGCCAAATTATTTCTGTACGATGACTCCCCGCACGCCGCCAAGCGCCGTCGCTTGTGTTAAAATCCCCAGCAATATGCCAATCGTTGAAAAAGGTCAGATCATGTCCGCGGCCGAAATCGACCGTACCCTGCAGCGCGTCGCGCACGAAATTGTGGAAAAAAGCGGCGGCACAAAGCACCTGGCGCTCATTGGCATCCGCCGCCGCGGCGTGCCCCTGGCGCAGCGCATCGCGCAAGCCATGCGCGGCATCGATGGCGTCGATGTGCCGGTCGGTATTCTGGATATCACCTTGTATCGCGATGATCTTTCCAAAGTCGCGCCGCAAGCCGTCTTGCAATCTTCCGACATCAAGTTCGGCGTCGACGGCATGGACCTCGTCCTCGTCGACGATGTGCTTTACACCGGCCGCACCATTCGCGCCGCCATGAATGGCCTGTTCGACCTCGGCCGCCCGAAGCGCGTTTCTCTTTGCGTGCTGATCGACCGCGGCCACCGCGAAATGCCGATTGAGGCGCAATACGTCGGGCGCAACGTGCAGACCAGCGACACGGAAATTGTGGAAGTTCGGCTCCGCGAAATTGACAATGAAGAACGCGTCATGCTCGTGGACCGCAAGGAATAGTTTGGAGTTTCAATTGAGGTTTTTGCCGGAACAAATGTGACGCCCCGCTTCCGCGATCTCTTGGCGCTTGAACCGCTCTCCGCGGACGAACTTACTTTTCTTCTCGATCAAAGCAAACCGTTTCAGGAAATCCAGCGCCATCCGCTGAAAAAACTGGCGACGCTTCGCGGCAAGACCATCGCGCTCGCGTTTTTTGAAAATTCCACGCGCACACGCATCAGCTTCGGCACCGCCGCTTCCCGGCTCGGCGCGGACACCATGAATTTGCAAGCCGAAGCCTCCAGCTTGAAAAAAGGCGAAACGCTCCTCGACACCGCGTTCAACCTAAACGCAATGAAGCCCGATTGCTTCGTGATGCGCCATTCCGCCTCCGGCGCGCCGAATTACGTCGCGCGCCATCTCGATATTCCCGTCGTCAACGCCGGCGACGGCACGCACGAGCACCCTTCGCAGGGGCTGCTCGACGCGCTGACCATTCGCGACCGCAAAGGCGCCATCAACAATTTGAACGTGACGATTCTCGGCGACATTCAACACAGCCGCGTCGCCCGCTCCAACATTCACCTGCTCGGAAAATTCGGCTGCCGCTTCACGCTCTGCGGCCCGTCCATGTGGGTTCCGCGCGAGCTCGAGAAAATTGCGCCGGGCACTCCGATTCGTTGCGTCTACCGCATCGACGAAGCCCTTGAAGGCGCCGACGTCATCATCATGCTCCGCGTGCAAACCGAACGCATGAACGAACCGTCGCTTTCGCCGAACGATTACATTCTCGGCTACCAGCTCAACGCCGCGCGATTGCGCCTCGCAAAGCCCGACGCAATCGTCCTCCATCCCGGCCCCATCAATCGCGGCATCGAAATCACGCCGGAAGTTGCCGACGGACCGCAGTCCTGCGTGCTCGAGCAAGTCACGAACGGCGTTGCCGTGCGCATGGCGATTTTGTATTTGCTCGTCACCGGTGCCGCGGAAGACGGCTCGCATCCGGCCATCGAGCAACCCGTCGCGCACAATCGGCGCGCCACGGACAAAGTTCCGGTAAAGAAGGACTCTTAGCATGCTCTTGATACAAAACGGCCGCGTTCTCGATCCGGCGTCTAAAACCGACGCGGCCATGGACGTTTTGCTTGACGGCGAAGTCATCAAGGAAGTCGGTGCGCCGGGAAAATTTTCTTCACTCAAAGGCGCGCAAGTCCTCGACGCCAGCGGCCTCATCGTCGCGCCGGGCTTCATTGACATGCACGTTCACCTGCGCGAGCCCGGCCAGGAATCTTCCGAAACGATCGAAACCGGCACGAAATCCGCCGCGCGCGGCGGCTTCACCGCCGTCTGCTGCATGCCGAATACGAAACCGGTTCACGACAACGCGTCGATCACGCGCTTCATCCTGGACAAAGCACGCAGCGTCGGTGCAACGCGCGTGTGGCCCATCGGCGCGGCCAGCGTGGAAAGCAAAGGCGAAGCCATCGCGGAAATTGCCGCCATGAAAGAAGCGGGCATTGTCGCCGTCAGCGACGACGGAAAACCGATCGCGACCGCCAAGCTCGCACGCCAGGTGATGGACTACTGCGCTTCGCTCGATTTGCCCGTCATCGAACATTCGGAAGATGTTTCGCTTGCGGCGGGAGCCGTCATGCGCGAAGGCGTCACGTCCACTCGGCTCGGCCTGCGCGGAATGCCCGCGGCGGCGGAATCCGTTTGTGTTGCGCGAGATGTGCAAATCGCGGAACTCACCGGCGGCCGCCTTCACGTCGCGCATCTTTCGGCAAAGGCTTCGCTCGATCAAGTTCGTTGGGCAAAATCCCGCGGTTTGCGTGTCACCTGCGAAGTCACTCCGCACCATTTCACTTTGATCGACGAAGACGTTCAGTACGATTCGCGCTTTAAAATGAATCCACCGCTCGCTTCCCGCGAAGATCGCGAAGCGCTGATTGCGGGCCTCGCCGACGGCGCCGTCGACGCCATCGCCACCGATCACGCGCCGCACGAACCGGCTCTCAAGGACGTCGAATTCGATCGCGCCCCGTTCGGCATTCTTGGTTTTGAAACGGCGATTGCGCTCACGCTCGAGCAACTCGTTCACACGGGAAAAATTTCGCTCATGCGCATGGTCGAGCTCTTCACCACTGGCCCCGCAAAGGTCCTCGGCAAGCAACGCCGGCTCGCCGCCGGCGAACCCGCCGACGTCACACTTTTTTCGGCCGCGCACGAATGGAAGTACAACGTCAACGATTCGCCCAGCAAATCCCGTAACTCGCCGTTCGACGGCCGCACGTTCAAGGGCGCGCCGATGGCCACCATCGTCGCCGGAAAAATCGTCTTCAAGCGCTAGTGCAACTTTGTATTTTTCGATTTTATGCTAGTGCGCCGCGGGTTCCGCCGCCGGATGCATTCCATGATGCGGCAGCTCGTGCGTACCGCGTGTCAGAGGTTCGATTTTCAGCCTGTAGAAATGATCGAGCGGAATTCTGCCTTTTCCAATGGCGTAGCTCTTTTCAATCGCCTTCGTAACGTATGCTTTTGCCAGCGTCGCCGCTTCCACCAGGCTGCGGCCCGCCGCGAGCTGCGCCGCCAACGCCGAAGCAAACGTGCATCCGGTTCCGTGCGTCTGGTCGGTCTTGACCCGGTCGCCGCCCAGTTGCACAAGTTCATTGCCGTCGAAAATCACGTCCACCGCGCGATCCATGTGCCCGCCCTTCACGATCACGGCTTTCGCGCCCATCTCCACAATTTTTCGCGCGGCGGCTTCCATCGCCGCAACGTCTTTAATTTCCATGCCGGCCAATATCGCGGCCTCGGGCACGTTTGGCGTGATCACGCTCGACCGCTTCAATAATTCCGCCGCCACATACTTCACTCCGCCCGCATCCAGCAATTCAGTGCCGCTTGAAGACTTCATCACCGGATCGTGCACGACATGCGCGAACTTGTGCGCGTCCAGAAATTCGCCCACGACGACGGCATTTCCGCGATTTCCCAGCATGCCGATTTTCACCGCCGCAATGTCGCAATCTCTTGCCAGCACGTCCAGCTGTTCGCGAAGCTCCGCGCTCGGCGTGTTGTGCACCGCCTCCACCGCCTGGGTGTTCTGTACCGTCATCGAAGTGATTGCCGCCACGCCGTAACAACCGTGCGCCGCGAACGTCTTCAAATCCGCCATCGTTCCCGCGCCGCAGCTCGGATCGAATCCGGCGATGGTCAGCAGAATCGGGGGTGTTGCATGTCCGTTCGTGCTCATCGTTCGTTCTTGCCTCGTTCCGCGAAGAAAATTGCCGGTCACGCTTCCCGATTCGCGGGAAAACGCACCGGCACTTGCGAATGTACGCGCACGCTTGTCGCCGCGCAAGAAAAACTTTCTAAGTTTTCGATTGGAAACGCGGCCAAACCGGAGAGTCGTTGTCGAATCGCGGTGCAATTCTCCGAACGAAACTAAAACTCCGCTTCAAATGCGCGGAATCGCCTCTCGAGCTCCCATTGTTGTTGCGCTTTTTCGTTCGCCTGCAAAAATTCGCGGCATACTTTCGTGGGCTTTTCGCTCCCCAATTTATCTTTGGCACATTCGGATGTGGCGCGCGAAAAATCGTCTTGCCTCGTCCACAAACTTTTCCCCGGCAAAAACGCATGCTCTAATCCCGTTCGAACCATTTTCTTCAATTCGCCGTACTTGAGTCCGTACGTTTCCACCGCGCGCACATATTCATTCGTCAAATCGATGCGCGACACGCCTTCATCGTCCGTCGCAAGCGCCACCGGCACGCCAAACATCCGATACATCGGCAACGGGTGATGCGTTCCGCTCACGCCGAGAATCAGATCGTTGCTCGATAGATTGATCTCGACCATCACGTGTTTCGCCGCCATCTCCTTCAATAGCTCGCGCGGACGGTCTTCATACATCACGTCCACGCCATGCCCGATTCGCTCCGCGCCCGCCTCCACGGCCAACCGGATGTGGCAACACAAACCTTCCGGCGTCACCATTCCGTAGGCCAACTCGCCCGCGTGCAGCGTGATGTGCACCTTGGGATAAACTCCGTGCAGAAATTTCACCATCTTCATCTGCAGCGCGTAATCCCGCATCGAAATGTAGCCGTCTTCCGGCATCACGAAATTCAGTCCAACCACGCGCTCCGGATCGGCCGTTGCCGCTTCAAACCCCAGCACCGTCTGGGCAAACACAATCTCTTTCGGAAGTCCGCGCAAAATCTGGTAAATGAATCGCACATCCACTTTGCAGGCGTCCGCGGGGTTCGCTTCACCGCAGTGTTCGATCTCGCGCCGCTTTTTTTCGATTCCATCCAAATGCGCCGTCGCTTCTGCCACATTTTCTTTCAATCCGTGCGCCAGCAATCCGTCTCGGAGAGAGGCAAAATCATCGTTCCATCGAACTTCACTCGCCGCCTTCGCCGCGATTGAAAAGTCCGGCGTCTCCATCAACTCCATGTATTGTTCGTTTTGTGCCGCCGCCCGCGCCGCGGCCTCGTCCACCCACTCCGCCTTGTGCGAAGGATTCGTGCCGCCGAATTTTGCGAACGTATCGAAAAAATGGTCGTGCCCGGAAACGCCGGCGTATGGCACAAAACTCCGCATCGAAAACGAATCAATCAGCTGGTCGTAGAGCGATTGATTCTTGTAGGCTTCGCTCGACGGCACGATCGTTTTGTCGGCTCCATCCGCCGCGCATTCCGTAAACGCCAGCTTCTTCGTGTCCACGCACAATCCATCTTCCACCGCCGCCCTTATAAACGACTCTGCGTACACGCCGCCGCTCAAGTGATAATGCAAATCGGCGCCCTTCGGCATTTTTTTCAGGAATTGCCGCAGTTGCAGCGGGTTTTTTCGTGCAGCCGCAAGCTGCAGTTCGCCCATTCGATCGCCGTTCAGCGCCGCCGTCTCGCCGCTCTTTGCGTTTGGTGACTGGGCAATCGACAAATTCGCGCCAAAGCACGACAACACCAATGCCGCCAGCATCGCGCCAAACCGGCGCCACTTCGTTTCAAGTTTCATGTTGATTTGCCCTCAGCGCTTGCGCGTCGAAATTCCGTCTCAGGGAAAAAGGCCGCGCACAAGCGTCGCTTCCGCCACGCGTCCCACCGCCAGAATCATCGCGCCCGCGCGCGGCGGCACATGGTGCTTGCGCATGGTTTCCACCATTTCATTGAACGCGCGGACCATGATCTTCTGCAGCCGTTGATTTACTTCGTCCGAATCCCACAACAGACCTTCTTGATTCTGCACCCACTCGAAATAACTCACCGTCACGCCGCCGGAGTTCGCCAAAATGTCCGGCAACACGGTAATTCCGCGCCGCGCCAGAATTTCGTCCGCATGCGGCGTCGTCGGCCCGTTGGCCGCTTCCGCCACGATGCGCGCCTTGACCGCTTCCGCGTTGTTCAGCGTGATCACATTCTCGAGCGCCGCCGGCACCAAAATGTCGCACTTCATCGTCAGCAAATCGTCGTTGGAAATGCGCGCCGCTCCCGGCATTCCCACAACGGTGCCCGACCGCTCTTTGTAACGAATCGCTTTGATCGGATCGATCCCGCGCGTATTCGTGACGCCGCCGCGCGTATCGCTCAGCGCAATAATCTTCGCTTTTTTCTCCGCGAGCAATCGCGCCGCCGTCGCGCCCGCATTGCCAAATCCCTGAATCGCCACCGTCGCGCCGCGCAAGGGAATTTTCTTCAGCTTGCACGCCTCTTCCACCACGTACACCAATCCGCGCGCCGTCGCTTCCGCTCGTCCTTGCGAGCCGCCAATCGCAATCGGCTTTCCCGTCACCACGCCCGGCACGGTGTGTCCGACCATCATCGAGTACGTGTCCATGATCCACGCCATCGTTTGCGAATCCGTGTACACGTCCGGCGCCGGAATATCCTGATCCGGCCCGATCACGGGCAGAATTTCGCTCGCATACCGCCGCGTCATCCGCTCCAATTCCGCTTTTGACATGCGTTTCGGATCGCAAATGATGCCGCCCTTTGCGCCGCCGAACGGTACATTCACGACCGCCGTCTTCCACGTCATCCACGCCGCCAGCGCCTTCACTTCATCCAGCGTAACGCTGGGGTGGTAGCGCAAACCGCCTTTGCCCGGTCCGCGCGAAACGTTGTGCTGCACACGATAGCCGGTCAGCACTTTCACTTGGCCGTTGTCCATCTTCGTCGGCAGCGATACTTCCAGCACGCGCTTCGGCGAACGCAGCACTTGCCGCAGTCCCGGATCCAATTTCAAAAACTCCGCCGCCATATCAAACTGGATTTGCGCGATGCGGAATGGATTCAAGTCCTCCCGCGGCGCGATGCGCGGCACGAGGGGGGGAGTTGTGGGCTTTGCGACCGTGGCCATCGGCGTCGGTCCTTTCCGCTGATCAATTTAAGTAAATTCCGTCTTTTACTTCCGGGCCTAAAGCAAAACGTTCAAATTCGTTCTTCGTTCAGCCGTTGGCTGCCATTTTTTGGCTACTGCCAACGTACTTGTCGCGGCACTCCGCTGAACAAAAATGCATCACTTCATTGCCATTGTGTACTGCAATCGCGAGATCTTCGGCAACGTGCATGCCGCACATCGGGTCCCGCACCAGCCGCATGCTCCGCGGCATCTCCGGCTCAGGGCTTTCCGCTTGCTTCTGGACCGCGTCGCCCAGAAACCAAGCGAAGAACCGCTTCATGAGCGAAATGCTCCAGGAGAGCACCACCACCCAAAACAAGAACCGGAAAAAACTGGCCAGTATCCCCATGCTTGGCTTCCCGTGGCAGGGGAAATGCCTCCCTGAACGGTGAGGCGAGTGTATGCAACCGCAAAAGGGTAGGTCAAACGAAAATGTCTGATTTCAATAGGTTGCGAGGCGGGCTGGTTACAGCGAATTGGCCTTCCGGGCGTTCAAATTGTCCATATCTTATTGTAAATAATAGACTTAACGAAAAATTCGCCTCTTCGCGCCCAAGAGGCACATCCAAGGTCTATAGCGCAGGAATTCGGTCAATTCCCATGTACGGGCGCAGCACTTCCGGGATCACGACGGATCCATCCGCCTGCTGATAATTCTCCACAATCGCAATCCAAGTTCGCCCCACCGCGAGGCCTGAACCGTTTAGCGTGTGCACAAATTCGCTTTTCCCGCCGCCTTTTGGCTTAAAACGGATGCCCGCGCGCCGCGCCTGAAACGCTTCGCAATTGGAACACGACGAAATTTCCCGAAACTCGTTGCTCGATGGCAGCCACACTTCGATGTCGTACGTTTTTGCCGACGCAAATCCCATATCGCCGCTGCATAAAAGCATCGTCCGGTAATGCAGCCCGAGTTTTTGTAAAATGACTTCCGCGTTTTTCGTCAGCGCGTCGTGTTCCTCGTAACTCGTCTCCGGACGCGTGAACTTGAACAACTCGACTTTCTGAAATTGATGTTGCCGCAAAATTCCCCGCGTGTCTTTTCCCGCCGCTCCTGCTTCGGAGCGGAAGCACGCCGTCCACGCGGTGACGCAAATCGGCAGCTTGTCCTCGGGAATGGTCTCGTCACGATAAAGATTGTGCAGCTCCACTTCGCTCGTGGGCGTAAGCCAGAAATCCGTGTCCTGAATTTTGAACAGATCCGCCGCAAATTTCGGCAATTGCCCCGCTCCCGTCAAAGAAGCTGTGTTTACCATAAATGGCGGCAAAATTTCCGTATAGCCGTGCTCCCGCGTGTGCACATCGAGAAAGAAATTCGCGATCGCCCGCTCCAGCCGCGCGCCCCAGCTTTTATAAACCGCGAATCGCGCGCCGGTAACCTTCGTCGCTGCCGCCAAATCCAGAATGCCCGTTTTTTCCCCGATCTCCCAATGAGGTTTCGGTTGAAAATCGAACTTCGGCGGCGCCCCCCATCGGCGTGCCTCGACGTTGTCCGCCGAGCTTGCACCGACGGGT